>CEOQ01266608.1_pt1 | contig 77849 bp, 75 predicted proteins | sample 361351 | NCBI WGS metagenome assembly CEOQ01 (sample SAMEA2619907, study PRJEB7988) | marine metagenome | biome: marine biome (ENVO:00000447); feature: deep chlorophyll maximum layer (ENVO:xxxxxxxx); material: "saline water (ENVO:00002010), including plankton (ENVO:xxxxxxxx)" | depth 60 m | reverse complement strand
CTCCAAAACCAGTGGTCGGGGGTTCGAATCCCTCCGCTCCTGCCATGGGAATTAATCAAGAGAGACTATGTGATTCTCTCGATAAAAAAGGAATGTTATGGGATTACAATTTGGTGTATTCGACCACATAGAACCCACTCCTGGTGTTGATTTAAATGATTTATATCGACATAGACTAGATCAGATTGAGTTATTTGATAAAGCAGGGTTTTATGGATATCACTTGGCCGAACATCACACTCCTGCTGTTCATAGTTTAGCTCCATCTCAAAACGTATTTCTATCCGCTGCATCGCAAAGAACTAACAATATAAAATTATGTCCTACTATCTATGTGTTGCCTCTACATCATCCATTAAGATTGATTGAAGAGATATGTATGTTAGATCACTTGAGTGAAGGACGACTCGAGATAGGAGTTGGCAGAGGAGGGATTTTAGAAGCCTATTTTTGGGGTAGTGAATCGGATGTTGAGGATAATTTCAGCAAATATAAGGAAACATTAGATATCATCAGGCTAGGTTTAGTGTCTGAAAATTTAACTTACAAAGGTCAATTTTATGAGTTTGATGAACTACCGATGAGGTTGAGGCCATTTCAAAAACCTAAACCTCCTATGTGGTATATGCGAAATACGGAAACAGCAGCGTTAGAAGGGATGAATTGTATAGTTGTGGGTAATTTGGCAGATTTTGCTCCTAATGTATCTCGCTTTAGAGCTATTTGGGAGGAAACGCATGGAAATAGTACAGGAAACTTGCCAAAAATCGGATTGGTCAACCATATAGTAATTGCCGATACTGAACAAGAAGCTTTGGATGCCGCTGGGCCTGCATGGGACGAATACATATGGAATCTTTCAGCTCCAAGGAGAATTGAAGCAGAGAATCGCGGACTTACGCAATTTTTAAAAGAATTGAATCCAAGGCCTGAAGGTTTGCCCGATAGGACTGCAGATTCACAACGATATGCAGGGAATGTCACTCGAGATAAATATCTAGAAAAAGAACCTGGGAACATAGGTGAATCAAGCAAATCTGCCGGGTTTAGAGCAGTAGCTGGAACCCCAGAAATGATATGTGAATATCTTGATGCTTATCTGGAAACAGGTGCAAATTATTTTGTTTGTGCATTTCATTTTGGGAATATGCCTGATGAGGTTGCTCAAAGGTCTATACGTTTGTTTATTGATAAAGTGATGCCAAAATACGTATAATTGTGATGTTGTTATGAATCCAAGCTCTGATGAACTTAAAGTAATACTCCAAGAAGCGAAAACTATAGCAGTGGTGGGATTATCTGATAATCCTACTAGGGACAGTTTTAATGTGGCTAGTTACTTGAAAGATAACCAGTACAGCATTATTCCTGTAAACCCGACTCTTCAGGAGGTATTAGGGCAAGATTGCTTTGCAGAATTAACAGATATCGATATCGATATCGATATCGTTGATATTTTTAGACGATCTGAATTCGTTTCTGACATTGTCGATCAAGCTATTTCTATAGGTGCTAAATGTATATGGATGCAAGATGGCGTGATTGATCAGCAATCCGCACAGCGCGCCAGTGATGCAGGTTTGGCAGTGATTATGGATGATTGTATATTGCGTCAGCACAAAAGGCTCTTTTCGGCATAACTTAAGGTTGGATTAATATAATGACCACAGTGAACATATCCCAGCGATTAAAAGACCAAGGGATTCGTATAACACCGCAGAGATTAGCGGTTGCAGAAGTGGTCATTAATTCGGCAGATCATCCAACTGTGAGAGAGATTTATACAAGGGTCCGAGAATTCTTTCCTTATTTAACTTTGGCTACAGTATATTCGTCGTTAAACATTTTGGAAAAAGCAGGACTGGTTTCGCAATTACCATTTCAGAAAGAATCTCGATATGATTCGAACAGCTCACTGCATCTGAATTTGGTGTGCATTGAATGCGAATCCATCGTGGACTGCGATGCAGGAAGTTCGTACTTGCTTGAAATCAAGAAAAAGATTCAAGAATCTGGGATATTTCAAATATCATACCAAAGATTTGATATATACGGGCATTGCTCTAACTGTTCTACGTTCAAGTAGTTTTTAATTAATATTAGCTAGCAATTTATAGAACAGTTACGGAACTTAGTTGATTTTACGATCATTGATTCCGGCCAAAAAGGTGATTGGATGAGATTTGAAATACCATCTTTTGAGCTATCCTGATTTTAATGTCTTAAGATTGAATTGGCTTAATGTGAGATAATGACAATCGGGTGTTATTTGATTTTAGATTATCTTGCGGAGAAGTGATTGTGTCTCGCCTGTCGAAATTGCAAATTACAAACTTCAGGAATCTCTTGAATGTTGATATCGAGTTATCTGCAGGGATAACGGTGCTTTATGGGAATAATGGAGAAGGTAAGACTTCGTTATTAGAGGCAATATATTATTTGTCAGTGGGTAGATCGTTCAAGGCAGAAAACGAACGAGAAGTGGTTAATCAAAAAGTGGCCTTGGCTGGAGGGCAATGCGTAATACATGGCGAAGCGGTGAGATCTGGCAGAGGATATCAGATAATCTTACTAGCTCAAGCGTATCCTAGGCAGGATACAGGTTCTGTTAGCAAATCCTACTTGATCAAAAAACAAATCAGAATCAACCAAACCCCCAAAACTGCATCTGACCTCTTTGGAACAATTAGTGCTGTTATTTTTCACGTGGAAGATATTAGACTGATAGAAGGCTCCCCTTCGGGTCGCCGAAGATTTTTGGATATATTGATTTCGCAATGCGACAAGGAATATTTAAATTCACTAAGAAGATATCAAAAGGTTTTACAACAACGTAACAAACTATTGAAAGCGATTAGAGACAAAAGGGCAGAAAAATCTGAATTAGTGTACTGGGATCAATTGTTAATTGATGATTCATATTCGATTAGTAAAGCGCGTCAAATGGCTGTGAAAGAAATGGAGGAACTGTTAGGACGTCAATATACTTGGCTAGACGGGCGTGAAAAGCAAATTAATATTAATTTGGTTAGCATTAACGCTTTGAGTAAGGACAGGGCTGAATTTACAGATTGGATGCAATCTGAACTGCGATCTAAATTTCACGTGGAGATTAAAACAGGGACTTCACTTCTTGGGCCTCATCGCGACGATTTTAATATATTAGTGGATGGTTTTGATATAGGACGCTATGGTTCAAGAGGTGAGAAGAAAATTTTGGCACTGGCTTTAAGAATGTCAGAGGCATCGTTTATATCCAACAGACGGGAAGATGATCCAATAATTTTACTGGATGATGTTTTGTCAGAATTGGATGAATATAAACGGGCTTGCGTGCTTAATATGGCTTCCAGTTACGGACAATCTTTGATCACAACAACTGACTCTAATTTGATATCATCTGTGTCAGGGATATCTGCTAAATATGCGGAAGTCACTCAAGGCAAGGTATACACGGAATGACATATGATATGCTTTTAATGGATTTAACCCCTTTGATAATAATTGCTTCTATTATTTTGTCTGCGCTTATAATGGGAATCCTTGTTTACAAATGGTTTTTTAGGGTTCTGATTAAGATTTCCCACAGCACAGATACAGAACTAGACGATGCGTTACTCAAGTCTCTCCGGTTACCTTTCTCAGGGCTTATAGTCTTAGGTGGAATTTATGTAGCTGCACTGTATTTTAGTAATATTCCACAAGCTATATTAAATAAGACGTTATCAGTTCTATTGATATTCTTTTTGATTTTAGCGTTTTCTAGATTGATTGTGAATGCCTTTGATTGGTATGCCAAGAGCTCCCAGGGTAATGCAAGGACTCCAGTAAATTCCAAGCTAATTCCAATAGGCAGAAGAGCATCAGTAATAATCATATATATTATTGGGACATTATTGATCTTTGATACTTTAGGAATAAATATCAGTCCGCTTATAGCAGGCTTGGGACTGAGCGGATTGGCTGTTGCTTTGGCAATTCAACCTACGCTGACAGATTTGTTTGCGGGAACCTATGTTATCACGGAAGGATCGGTGGCTAGTGGAGATTACATTGAGTTAGATAATGGTATTTCAGGGTATGTCGTAGCTGTAGGATGGCGCAGTACTAAAGTGAGAACTGTAATGAATAATTTGGTTATTGTTCCCAATTCTAAATTTGCCGAAACTGTAATTACTAACTACAACGAACCGAGAAGCTCTTTGAATGTGATCGTAGAATGTGGTGTTAGTTATGATAGCGATCTTCAAGAAGTTGAAAGGATCTGCAGAGAAATCATGACTGTATTAGTAGAAGAAAATGATTTAGCCGTTAAAGACTTTGGGTCGTATTTTGCATTCAGTAATTTTGGAGAATCCAATATCGATTTCTGGATGTTCATACAAGCTAAGGATAGATTGGCTAGTTTTACGTTAAAGTCTGAATTGATCAAACGAATTCATGATGCATTTAATGAGAACTCTATTGTTATTAACTATCCCGTCAGGACTATTCAAATAGAATCTACGAGATTAGAACCAGTAGAATGATTATTTTGAGTATGGTTGATTCGCTTGAATGCTGTAGTTGTGGCGTATATAATTTGCGAGTTGTAGTTAATGGGCCTGTAGCTCAGCCGGTTAGAGCGCAGTCCTGATAAGACTGAGGTCGATGGTTCGAGTCCATCCAGGCCCACCATTAATTTTAAAAAATTGCTATAGGGTTTACCGGAGATCCGGTACCGCCTTCTACCACTAGAGGATTGACCGTAAGAAAAAATTCGTATTTGGATTCCTCTGCGCATGCTTCAGATAAAGGTTGCAGCAACGCATTATCTAGCAAAGCAATACCATAGGCAAAAATAGCAGCGTGTACGGACCAAGCTAAACCGTAGTCGTTTGGAGAATGGTCCATCATATCCCATACTAACATACAACAGTCGCTATCTCGTAAGAATTTCAGGCAAGAAGTATGGAGGCCAGGACGTTGGTCTCTATTGGTTCCCCATGTAGTATTTTCTTCATTGTATTTTTCTCTGCCTGAATATACTAATATAGCGTCTCCGGGCGATAATGTGATTCCTTCAGCCTCTACGATATCTTGAAGTTCTGAACCATGGACGGGAGCGTCTTGGGTGACATAGTTGGTTCCTCGATGTTTCGGGACATCAAGCAGTATACCTCTAGTTATAACTCCTTCTTTCCAGTGTTCTATAGAGCCCCAAGAAGTTCCATTAAATCCTATGACTTCGTCTGGATGCCGGCCGTTCCACATTCCGTTTTTGTCCCATACGTGGCATAGTGCGTCAATGTGGGTTGTTGCTTGTCCATGATAAGAGACTCCATAGTAATCCGTTGCGGCTCCACTTCCGTTTCCGCGAGGGTTTTTCATCATAAAGTGATGAGCTGGGGTTGGATTATTGGCCGCTGGCGTGGTAGGTAGAGGCCTAGATAACGAAACTCTTCTACCTGATGATATCAAACTGGCTGCTTCTGTTATTTTTTTAGGCGTTAAAAAATTCATCGCGCCTAATTGATCGTCTTTGCCCCAGCGTCCCCAATTATTATCTAAGGTTAGGTATTTTTCTATTTCTTGACTTGTTGGGATGTTAGGATTATTCATTCTTTCACCTCGAAATTTGGTTATATAAAGTTGTGCATCGGGGATCTAATATATAAATCTCCAACCAGGCATATCAACCACCCATTGATTGTCTTCAAGTAACATAGGAATTATAAGACCTGGCATTAAACGCTTAGAATTGATTGTGTTTTCGTCTTTAGTCACTCCAAACGGAAGAAATGCAAAGCAGTGGGTGTCGTCAATGTAACTTGATGGGGAGACTCCTAAGTCGGTCAGATCTTCGAGAGCCCACATACTAAGGACCGTGTTACGGAAATCTGCCATCATGTCCTGTCTTTTATTATGTTTGGAATTATATCCTGCTTGGTATGCTTCTTGCATATTGATGTTGTTTTTGGTTGCCCATACTCCCATTCGCATTCCCCGGGTTTCTTTGGACAGAAGATTCCAGGCTGTGTCCATATCATTGTCTCTGATAGCTTCAGCAAATTTGCCGGCTTGATCTCCGCTTTCATCTGGCAGAAGGCTTCTTTTTTCTCCAGGTATATTCATTGTAATTGCCTCACTATACGATTAAATCACCATCCTATGGCATAGCCATCATATCGAGGATCTGCTGCTCCGTGTAACGTCCGGGTGTTTTTATCATGCTGAATAATCATTTCTCTACCAACAATTCCATCCCATGCGTCAAGCATTCGGACGGTATGCCCGAGCTGGTTCAGACCTTGAATTGTGGATTCAGGGAATCGGTCTTCTGCGATTAGCTCGTTGGGAAAAGAATGAGGATAGTTTGACTCGGTTGGACTCAAAATATCTTTCCATCTAGGCGCTTCAACCGCTTCTGCAACGGTATAACCATAATTGATCATATTAACTAACACTTGGAAATTGCTCTGTACTTGAGTGTCTGCTCCAGGAGTACCAAGTACCCATTTTAAGTTTCTGCTTTGAGTATGTTCCTCAAATACCATAACTGTATTCATAGTATGCCTGACACGCCTCCCTGGTTGCAGATAATTGATGTGTCCTGGCTCCAAGTGCCAATACGTCATTCTGTTATTTAGGAGGATTCCGGTATTTCCGGCGATCATTCCTGATCCCCAAGAACTTTGCAGGCTTTGTAATTGGCATACGGCATTTCCATGTTGGTCTACGATTACGAAACAGGTGGTATTTTCGGTTTCTTCGGTAGTGCCTACGCGCCTTTCATTTGGCTTTTCATTTGGTTTTTGGTCTTGGAAATCCCAAGGATTTGATTTCTTAATATCTTTTTGGGCTTGTTTGGTGTTTATTATTGATGCAAGGTGGGCTGCGTAATCTTTATTTAGCATGCCTTCTATTGGAATATCGATAAAATCTGGATCAGATAAGTAGTGTTCCCGGTCACTAAAGGCTAATTTTTTTGCTTCTACCATTAAATGTATTAATTCAGGAGAGGTTGGGTCTAATTTAGATATGTCAAAATTTTCTAGAATATTTAATTCTTGCAGCAATATGTGGCCACTCGAATTTGGAGGAGACTCGTATATGGTATACCCTTTATATGTGGTAGAGATGGGAGACTCTGTCCTTGATGTACAAGCTTCGAAATCTTCTCTTGTTAACAGGCCATCATGTTTTTCAATAAAACTGATCAGTCCCTTTGCGATACTTCCTTTGTAGAATGAATCTCTCCCTTCAATGGCCAGAGTTTTCAGTGTTTTGCTTAGATTCTCTTGAATCAATAACTCTCCTGCTTGTAAAGGTTCTCCATTGCGGGTAAATATTTTTTTAGAATCCTCAAATGAACAAAGCATGGAGTCTTCCCTGATCGCATTTGATAAGTAGTGAGTTACGGGAAACCCTTGTTCTGCGATACGTATAGCATCAGCAAAAGATGTTTTGATGTCTTGAGAACCATATTTGTCATAAGCGTCAAACCAAGCATGAACAAGGCCCGGAGTCGAGACAGATTGAATCCCTTTTGATGGGATTCCGGTTTCTTTAAAAAGATCAGGATTTGCTTTGAATGGAGCCGCTCCGGTGCCATTAATTATTTCGATCGTATCTGAATCTTTCCAATAGACCATGATGTATCCATCTCCCCCGAGGCCAGACATCATTGGTTCTACGACTGAGAGGGTAGATGCTACAGCAAGTGCGGCATCAACCGCATTGCCCCCATTGCGCATTGCATTGATACCTGCTTGAGAAGCAAGAGGATGCCCTGAGGCTACCATTCCGTTTAGTCCCATGATTACAGGTCTAAAGCTTTCTGATTGATTTCCGTGAGGTGATTTTTTCATTTCTCAATATAAAAAGGCCTCAATAATAGAGACCTTTCCTTTAATTTATTTTGTGTGTTAGTGTCCGCCGCAACCACAGCCTCCACTGCCACAACCTCCACCGCCGCCGCAACCACCGCCGCCGCAACCGCAGCCACCGCCGCCGCAACCACAGCCACCGCCGGCGCTAGCATATAGAGGATTGTTGATTACGAACCCTACTTGACCTCCAAAATTTTCTACATAATCAATCGTGGCTTCTTCGAGAAATGGGGCGCTGTCAGAATCCATTACAAAGTCGACTCCATCCAATGACATTACAGTATCATCTTCTTGAGTCTCCTTCTCCATTGTTAGCATGTATTGCAATCCGCCGTGTTCTGCTGGCATTGCTACTACTCTTAAAGAACTAGCTTGTTCTTCTTGATTAATGACTTCTTTTAGCTTTTCTATCGCAAGTGATGTGACGTTCATGTTGCTTCTCCTATAAAGAGTGCTTATTATGATTTTATTGTGGATATTGTATATTTATATAATACGACTGGTCAATGCAAATAGATATGATTGTAGTATGAAAGACAGATGTTATGTGCGGACGATTTAATTTAGCGTATAGTTCGGGTGATATTTCAGATAAACTGCCCGGTGTTTTATGGGAAATTGAGAAACTTCCTAGTTTCAACATTGCCCCTTCAACTATGATTTTAGTCGTTCATGGATCAAATCAAGGATTTACTGGCAGTTTGATGAAATGGGGGATCCCTATAACGGATGCTTCCGGAAGGCAGGTATTGATGAGCAATACGAGGATTGAACGACTTTTAGAAAACAACTCATTGTCCAGTCGATCGGATGCTCTTTGTTTCATTCCTGCTACAGGATTTTACGAATGGGAGCAAAACTCAAAGACTAAAATCCCCTTTAATGTTCGGCTAACAGACAGTGAATTATTTGTGATGGTAGGTATTTATCGTAAAACTGCAAATGGAAATTATTGTTCAATATTAACCTGTGAGGCCCCACAACCGTTGCGGGATATCCACCCTAGATCTCCGCTGATGTTAGAAGCTAGTTTAGATATTATACAGAGCAACGAGAAAAGATCTGCCATTGAATATTTGAAGTTTTCACTGGACATGCAAAAAAAATTGCAAGTTAACTTGACACAAGTATCGCCAAGAATCAACAATGTGTCGTTTAATTCTCCGGAATGCTTGAATGAAGATGTTACTCATCAGATTCAATTATTGTAATTGGAAACGTTTGTGTCATATTAATAGGGTTGATAGAATAGCTAGGTGCTAAAAAACAAAAAGTGAATTCAATCTTGGATCACTATGATTGGTAAGAGGTGAAAGTTGGATAATACATATGATGTTGTAGTAGTAGGAGCCGGAAATGCTGCTTTAAGTGCTGCTATTGCCGCTAAAGAAAATTGCAGTTCCGTTTTGGTTTTGGAAAAGGCTCCAGAATATTTTAGGGGAGGCAATACGTATTTCACTGGTGGACTGATACGTTTTTCATTTGATGGCATTGAAGATTTGAAAGAAGTGATTTATGACATGTCAGAAACGGAGGAGAATTCTATTGAAGTCGGGAGTTATACAGAAGATCAATTTTATGATGACATGATGCGTGTGACTCACGGTCTGACTGATCCCGAGTTAGCGCAGATATTGACCACACAATCTTTGCCCACTATGAAATGGTTAACGCAAAAAGGAGTAAGGTTTGTCATGGCTTTTGGGAGACAAGCTTTTAAAGATGGCGATAAGTATAGATTTTGGGGCGGAGCGATTGTTGAAGCCGTGGGAGCCGGGAAAGGGCTTTCTGATCAACAGTTTGAGGTTTGCAAACGTGATGGAATAGAAGTGAGGTATGGGACCGAAGCTAAGAAACTTATTCAAGATAATAAAGGTAGGATTTGCGGGATAACAGTTTTAGGCCCTGATGGGTTTGAAGATATATCTGCTGGCTCGATAGTTTTGGCATCAGGAGGATTCGAGGCTAATGCTGAAATGCGATCTAGATATTTAGGTCCAGGGTGGGAAAATGTAAAAGTTCGCGGAGTTCCATATAACACTGGCGATGGTATTAGAATGGCTTTAGAAGTGGGTGCCCAATCCCACGGGCATTATAGTGGTTGTCATGCGGTTGCTTGGGATATGAATGCTCCAGCTTCAGGAGATAGGAACATAACAGAGTTATACCAGAAGCATTCTTATCCTTTCGGGTTGATAGTCAATATTAATGGTAAACGCTTCGTTGACGAAGGGTATGATTTTAGGAATTACACTTATGTCACCTATGGAAGAGCTTTAATGGACCAACCCCAAGGGTTAGCCTACCAGATCTTTGACGGTAAAGTGCTAGAAAGAAACTTGCTAAGAGATGAATATAATATTCCAGAGGTAACCCGATATGAAGCTAATACGATCGAAGAATTAGCAATCGGTTTAGATATAGACCCTCAAGGGTTAGTGGAAGAAATTTCAGAATATAACAAAGCTGTACGAACGGATATTGAGTACAATCCAACTATCAAAGATGGCCGATGTACAGAAGGATTAGAGGTTAATAAAACGAACTGGGCGGAAACGATCGATAAACCCCCTTATGTTGGGTATGCGGTTACAACGGGGATTAGTTTTACGTTTGGAGGAGTAAAAATCAATAATAGAGGCCAGATAATGAACAGTAGTTTAGAGCCGATTCCAGGTTTGTACGCTGCTGGTGAAATGGTTGGTGGGTTATTTTATTACAATTATCCAGGAGGTTCAGGACTGTCAGCAGGAATGACTTTTGGAAAACTTGCTGGCGAAACTGCTGGCCGAGATGCGATGGTATTGAAAGATTAAATAGTAAGACACCTACGATATTAGATTAAGACTTGTCATTATAATTAGATTGGGATAGACTAGGCTTGATCCAATACCCAGAGAAATTATTTAAGTATTTGACCAATTTAGACGGATTGAGAGAGGGAGTATGTTTGACAAGCAGAGCTTAGACAATTTGTTTGAAGAACTCAGAGATGAATTCGAGCTTGAACCTGAATGGGAAGAAATTGAACAAGCAGCACACTTAGGTGTTGCAAGGTCTGATGCTGGAGTAGAACTCGGCGATATCGATGGTCGTGTAGCCGATTTAATCAATAAGCACAAGCCTTAAAAATTCTACTGTAATGGCAGTTACCGTTCTGTAACGAGAACGAAAGACACGTAACTGTTCGTTATATCTTGTATAATGTCCGAATCATGGATTAATTATTGTGCGTTTTAAATGCACGTAGATAATATTGGTATATATAGAGGAGGACATATGGAAATCACTAGATCTGAAACAGGTGCTCGTATGAGCCGAAGTGTAGTACACAATGGAGTTGTATATTTGGCAGGTACCACTGGTACGGCTTATGAAAGCGTCACCTCTCAAACCACAGAAATCTTAGCCAAAGTGGATGAATTGTTAAAGAATGCTGGCTCTGACAAATCTAAGTTATTACGAGCAGAGATTTGGTTAGATGATATGCGATACTTTGATGAAATGAATGCTGTTTGGGATGCATGGGTACCGGAAGGATGCGCTCCCGCACGAGCTTGTGGATCTGCTCATTTAGCTAGAGCAGGGGTTTGGGTTGAAATAATCTTAACAGCTGCTGTTTAGCCTTTTGTTGCGGGCGTAACTCAGTGGTAGAGTGTTTGCTTCCCAAGCAAAAAGTCGAGGGTTCGAATCCCTTCGCCCGCTCCAGAGTTATTTTTGTAAGGCATAAGAATTTGTTATGGGCATGTTAGATGACGATATGAAAAAAATGATCCGGCAGCAAAGAATGGGTTTCATAGCAACAGTATCTCCCGAAGGCTTGCCTAATTTATCTCCCAAGGGTACTACCTCTGTATGGGATGATGATCACTTAATATTTGCTGATTTGGGATCTCCGGACACTGTACGAAATCTCGAAAACAATCCTGCTTGCGAAATCAATGTTTTGGATTATTTTTCGCGAAAAGGATACATGATCAAAGGCCAAGCTCAAGTCCTGACTGAAGGAGAATTGTTTGATTCTATTCATACTAAGGTTACAGCTAACAGAAGTAGTCGAGCCTATCCAAGTAGTAGATATGTGATTGTGGAAATCCAAGAAGTTTCAATGATGATCTCGCCTGGATATTCTTCAGGTCAATCGGAATCAGAAATGAGAAATCAATGGCATAAACATTGGAATGAAGTACATTCTGAGAACTCATAAAAAATCGCGTCATGAATAAGTATGAGATAAACGGTTATGTGATTTTGTTGTTGATCGATAAATTTTTTCCTAAATCAGTTTTTCAGGTTCAACAACTGTTTATGTTATGGGAAGAGAGAATCCTGCCTGTCCTGTCTCAAAACACACTCAAAACTGAATTGTTGGTACGTGATGATGGGAATCCGGTTTGGAAAACCAGGATAGTAAAGGCAATTTCTGAGCTGCTGAATATGGAATATATTAACAGGGCTTACCCTTATAGCATGCAATATCAGAGATATGCGATCACAGATTTTGGTAAAAATGTGATTGCTGCACCAAGCCAAGGTATTAAAGAAAAGCTTTCAGGCAATGAACTCTTTTTATCCAGAGAAATTGAGGAAGTGATTAAGAATATCCATATTAAATAATAGTGAATATTTGAAAACAATAAATTAAAATATATTTGTATGGTTACATTATTAAAAAAACTAGCTGGCGACAATAAGATTATCAAGCGGGCTTATAGACTGGTAGATCAGATTAATGAACTGGAATCAGAATTCTCACGCTATGATGAAGGGCAAATCAGCGCTAAAGCTGCTGAATTAAAAGATTTTGTTGCAAATGGAGGGGACCTGAATGACATCTTGGTTCCTTCGTTTGCTTTAGTTAGGGAGGCATCGAAAAAAACCTTAGGTCAAAGGCATTATGACGTCCAATTGATTGGAGGAATTGTATTACACAATGGGCAGATAGCTGAAATGAAGACGGGAGAAGGGAAAACATTAGTAGCAACTCTTCCGGCTTTCTTGAATGCGTTGCAAATGTCTGTTCATGTAGTCACTGTAAATGATTATTTGGCTCTGCGTGATGCTGCTTGGATGGGACCAATTTATTCTTTGTTAGGACTTACAGTAGGATGCCTACAACATGATTGTGCTTACCAATATGATGTAGAAGCGAATGGGCAAATGAAGTTAGTTGATCGGTCCGTCGCATATTCTGCTGATATTTTATATGGAACAAACAATGAATTCGGATTTGATTATCTAAGAGATAACATGAGTGTAGAAAGTGAGCAACGGGTTCAGAAACAATTAGAATTTGCCATAGTGGACGAAGTCGATAATATTTTAATTGATGAAGCTCGAACGCCTTTGATTATTAGTGGCCCCGCAGATGAACCAGTTAATTTATATGGCCAATTTGCTAAGCTTTCCACTCGATTACGAGAACATGAAGACTTTACTGTTGATGAAAAAACTCAAGGGACATCACTGACACAGGAAGGTATACAGAAGTTTGAACAGTGGTTGAAAGTTGATAATTTATATGATCCGGATAACTTTCACTTAGTACATTTTGCTGAAAACTCCGTTGTAGCACGTTTTTCTAAACAGAAAAATAGAGACTACGTTGTTCGCGATGGTGAAGTAGTTATTGTGGATGAATTTACTGGGAGGCTTCAATACGGAAGGAGATGGTCCGATGGACTACATCAGGCTGTGGAAGCTAAAGAAGGGTTGCGTATCCAAAATGAAAGTGTAACTTATGCCACTATTACGCTTCAAAACTATTTTAGGCTATACAACAAACTATCTGGCATGACAGGTACAGCTCTTACAGAATCAGATGAGTTTTATCAAATTTATGGTCTGGAAGTTACTGAAATACCAACGAATTTACCAATGCAAAGACAAGACTTTAGTGATTTGGTATTCCAGAATACTAAATCTAAATGGAATTCTATTATTGAAGATATAGCAACCACCTATGAATCAAAGAGGCCAATCCTAATAGGTACAGCTTCTATTGATGATTCAGAATATTTAAGTGATCGACTGAAGAAAAAAGGAATACCTCATAATGTGTTAAATGCTAAGAATCATGCGAATGAATCCGAGATTATTGCAGGTGCGGGGCAACTGGGGGCTGTAACAGTTTCTACCAATATGGCCGGCAGAGGAACAGATATAGTACTGGGAGGAAAATCTGATAGTAACCCAAATTGGGAAACAGAGCATCAAGAAGTTGTGGATCTTGGTGGTCTCCATGTAATAGGTGTCGAACATTACGATTCTAGACGTATAGATAATCAGTTAAGAGGCAGAGCAGGGAGACAAGGCGACCCAGGAACTTCCCAGTTTTATGTATCGTTAGAAGATGATTTAATGCAAAGATTTGGTGGAGAACGGATCAAATCAGTAATGAGCTGGACAGGTTTAGAAGAAGATATACCAATTGAAAATAAGCTTATCACTCGGTCTATCCGAGGTGCTCAAGTTAAAGTGGAAGGCTATCACTTTGACGTAAGAAAACATTTGTTGAATTATGATGATGTGCTTAATAATCAAAGAACAGTTATATATCAAGAGCGGAATGAGATTTTAGATGCTAATGACCTACAACATAAGATTAAAAGCTTGTTATGTGATGAATATAACGATCTGGTAGATAATTATTTGTCTGGGCACAATAGTGATTTTTGGGATTACGATGCGTTTTATACTGAGTTAAGGTCTATTAGTACGGTGCCCTCCTCTATACAGGATGAAGAAGAATTAGCTCAGCTAGATCACAAAACTGTTAAAGATATACTAAATGAGCATTCTGAAGAAGTATATTCTGATAAAGAAGAAGAACTTACAGAAGAGAATATGACATTGGCTTCTCGCATATTACTTCTTAAATCAATTGACACAAGATGGCTATCTCATTTGACAACCATGGAGAACCTGCGTACAGGGGTTGGCTTGCATGCTTACGGGCAAAGAGATCCTTTGGTTGTTTATAAGACGGAAGGCTTTAAGTTGTTTACAGAGCTTCTGGGTCGTATTAGATCCGATATGCTTCGTAGTTTATTCAATGTTCATATTGAAATTGGAGAGACACCGATTACTCGCAAACGTAATCAGAGAACTGATCCAGCTGTGATCGGTAGAAAAATAGGACGAAATGAAAGTTGCCCTTGCGGGAGTGGAAGAAAGTTTAAAAGATGTTGTGGTTGATCATAAGTCATAAGTTTTAATTCTTAATGAATTAGATATGACGGTGATTGAGCTTAAAGCCATTGCAAGTGCAGCCATTACGGGATTCAAAAATCCAGAGTCTCCAAATATAAAGCTAAGACTGACAGGGTTGTACCCAATTAATGTAAAAATGGGATACAGGATTCCTGCTGCTACAGGTATCAAAACAAGATTGTAGAAAAAAGCCCAGAATAAATTTTGCTTGATTATTCTGGAAGTTATTGTACTTAGACGTAACGATTTCAATATTGATGTGAGATCTGGTTTTAATAGAGTAATTTTTGAGTTTTCGATTGTTATGTCGGATCCTTGTCCAATGGCCATTGATACGTCTGATTGGATTAACGCGGGTGCATCATTGACACCATCTCCTATCATAAGTACTTTGTGACCCTGAATCTGTAAATCCGAAACAAGCTCGAATTTATTTTGAGGGCTCATTTGGGAATAATATTGCTGGATTCCTATTATGTCTGCTGTATGTTTGACCGCATGCTCGTTATCTCCACTAGCCAAAATGATATTTTTACCCATAGTTATTAAGCTTTGAATTGTGGGAGATGCAGATGATTTAATTTGATCGTTTAGGTTAAGGACACCGGAGTATTCATTGTTTATTGATATGTAAACTCGAGTTGATTTTTCTTGTGTGTTTGGGATGCTTACAGACATGGATTCCATGAGTCGTTCATTACCGATCGCTATATTGTTAGTATTTATGGTGCCTGTAACACCCAATCCTGGAAGACTTTTAAAATTGGTGCTTTCAAGGAAATCCAAATTTTTAGAGATTAAATGTTGGACGATTGCTTTGCCTACAGGGTGCTCAGAATAAGTTTCTATTGAGCCAGCAATTTGAATCAGTTCGTCTTGGTTTATGGCAACAGACTCTACGGAACTGACTTGGAGTGTGCCCTCTGTTAACGTTCCGGTTTTATCAAATATGATGGTGTCAATATTCCTCAATTCTTCGAGGGTTTGCGCATCTTTTATTAAGATCCCTTGTTGCGCAGCTTGCCCTGTGCTTGTGACTATTGCTGTTGGTGTTGCGAGCCCTAAGGCACAGGGACACGCAATTATTAATATGGAAATGAATGACGTTGATGCAAGTATCCATGTTGGCTCGGGGCCTAATATCCCCCAGCCTACAAATGCCAACAATCCTATAAGTAATATGGCTGGAACAAAAACAGATGAGATCTTGTCTGCTAGGATTTGTACAGGTGCCTTGGATCCTTGGGCTTCTTCTACCAAAGATATGATCTGAGAGAGTAATGATTCTTTTGGATTTTTAGTTGCTACTATCGTTATAGCACCATCGTAATTGAGTGTTCCGGTGTATACAAAATTTCCAGGGACTTTGTCTTGAGGAAGAGATTCTCCTGTTAACATCGATTCATCTATGCTGGTTGTTCCGGACAAAATCTCTCCGTCTATTGGAACTGCTTCTCCTGGCCGTACTAAGATCACATCACCTGGACTAATGTCTTCGACTTTAACTTCTAGCTGCTGATCGTCTTTCAGAATTGTAGCTGTAGGTGGCCTTAACTGGATTAACTGGCGTATAGATTGTGAAGTTTTAACTTTAGCAATGGTTTCCAGATATTTCCCTACGAGAACTAGTGTGATTATCATAGTTGAAGTGTCAAAGAATAAATGATTACTGAAGTAAGATGATAGCGTAGGATTTACGTATGAAACATTGATTATGGTTAAGAATACGCTGTATCCATAGGCAACGCTCGTACCTATCATTATTAGGCTATTCATGTTTGGGCTTAGATTTATCAAACTTCGGATGCCAGAATGGTAAAACCCATACCCGCACCAGAATTGGATCACACTTGCAATAACCAAACAATAAAGCTCTATGTATGGAATAGAAGAAGTCAAATTATTCCATGGCAAGAAACCCATCGTTGTAATAAAGATAAAAATAGCACCAAGGAATGAAACTGTTAATCGTGTTTTAAGTTGTTGTATTTCCTCGTTTTTATTTAATCTTTCAATTTCTTCGTCTAACGTGCCGGGAATTGCGGCAGAGTACCCCGCTTCATTTACTGCAGTTATAAACAAAGAATAATCTGAAGGACTGTCTGAGATATATTCTATTGTTGCTTTTTCGGTTGCTAAGTTAACACTTGCCTGTAATGTGTTAGGCACAGTTAAAATGGCAGATTCGACGTGATTCACACAAGCGCCGCAAGTCATACCAGACACGTTAAGTGTTACATTGTTAGATTTAATAGAATATCCAGATCGTTCGATTCCAACTTTTAGGCTTGATAGAGACAGAAATCTGGAGTCGAATACTACATTTAAACTGCTGTTTGAAATATCTAGTTCTGTTTTTTGGACTCCTAAAATAGCCCGAATGTTATCAGTGAGCACAGTACTTGTATCTGTGGACAAATTGCCTTCTAGGGGGATATTTATATTTGTTAAATTTAAATTCATTGGTTAATTTGCTGAAATGTTAGACAAACAATCACTTAATATGTACTATACCGTCAATCGATAGTCATTATCCATTATATACAAATGTGTAACGTTTTAGATATTTATTGCACTTAGAGGATGTATGCCTTCAAAAATACATTACGCCTGGATAGTTGTTTTTTCTGCTGCGGTCATGAGGCTGTCAGCTTCATCTTTCAGGACTGCATCTAGCATTCTAATTCCGCGAATTGTTGAAACATTTGGTTGGAGTTATGGAATGGTAGGGTATGGTTTCGCCATACAATGGATCGCTTCTGGGTTATTTGGGCCGACTGCAGGTTGGATTGGAGATAGATTAGGATTCCGAAATGCATTATTGGTGGGGACCGGGATCTTTGTTACTGGTATGGTTCTAACTTCAACTATGAATTCACTATTGGAATTTTATTTGTATTTCGGAATTATAGTGAGCCTTGCGATGGCAATATTTCAAGTTCCATTGACTGTAGGCGTTGCTGTTTGGTTCAAGAAACACTTGGGTGTAGGAATGGGAATTTTACAGTCTTCTCAAGGGCTGGGACCTGTTGTTGCTGTACCCATAGTGCTATATATATTGAGCTTTGAGCATCTCGGTTTGAGAGGGGCCTTTTGGATGCCTGGCATAGGTGGCGGAGTCGTACTCCTATTAGCTATTATGCTTTACAGAAATCATCCAAGTGATATAAACGTTAGGCCTTTCGGTGCTGACCCGGATGATCCAATGGAGCTTCCATCCACTGGAATTGAAGCTAAGATACGGTCTACAGTATTCCTTAAGAGAGCGAGGAAAACGAATGCTTTTTGGAATTTGATAGGTATACATTATTGGGGTTGTGCCGGACATTCGATTATTGTAGTGTGGTTAGCGTCTATAGCAGAGCACAATGGGTTGGATGCTATTCAAGCTGCTTCTGTATTTGTCGTAATGACCATATCTAGCACACTGACTAGATTTGGTTCTCCGATACTATCTGATTTATTGGGAAGTAAATTGATAATGGGCTTATGCTTTATGCTCCAAGTGATTCCGATAGCGATATTGTTATTCAGTTCAGAGATTTGGTTGTTTTACGTTTTTGCTGTTCTATTCGGGATCGGATTCGGAGGTGAAATGAGCTCCTTCCCGATTATAAACAGGCAATATTATCGAGGAGCACCAGTGGCTCGAACGTATGGATGGCAAATGATGGGAGCAGGCACAGGAATGGCGTCAGGAGCCATGATTGGTGGCTTTCTTAGAGACGTAACCGGAGACTTTGATGCCACCTTGATAGTGTCAATGGCATTTAGTTTTATGGGAGTGATATCCATTATTTTGCTTCCTTCTACCAAAAAAGAACAGGTTCCGGATTGGGAATCTTATTTACCGGACTCAGGGTCGGCCAAATCGACATCTTGATTTAGACGAGGAGGGTGTATGTTGGATCTATTGATAAAAGGAGGGACTGTAGTCACTCCGTGGGGATCTGGATTGTGGGATGTTGGAGTAATTGGGGAAAAAATTGCTACAGTTTCACTTCCTGATTCTCATAACCAAGAAGCAATTAGGGAGTTAGACGCGACAGGTAAGATAGTCGTTCCGGGCGGGATAGAACCACATGCTCATATATCGGCTCCTATCATGGGACATGATGAAAGAACAGCTCCCCCAGAAGAAGTTAGCAAGGCATCAATTTTTGGTGGTACTACGAGCATTCTGGATTTTGCTATTCAATACCCAGGGATTAGTATCGAGCAAGCTCTTGCAGAAAGAGCTAATGAATGGACAGGTAAGTCGTATGCTGATTACTCTCATCATCTGATGCTGTTAGGTGAAATTCCCGACAGAATTATGGGTGGATTGCACGAATTTATCGAAGATGGATTTGCTTCAGTTAAGATTTTCACTACAAATATACGTCCGCCAGAAATGGCTGGCGAACCTCGTATGGTTAAAATGGGACATTTGCACGACTTGATGGAGACCATACATCGTACCGGCGCTATGCTTATGGTACATTCAGAAGATGATGACATGGTTCAACACATGTACGAAAAATTGGCTAGAAACGAAAACACAGAATGGTGGAACATGCATCTTGTTCACAGTAATGAATCTGAGGATGTGTCTTTTAGAAGAGTTATCCGTGTATCAGAATGGACAGGTTCCCCTGTGTATTTTGTCCATGTTAGTGCGAATGAAGGGTTGTTAGCAGTAAGAGAAGCTAGAGCAAAAGGGATGCCTGTGTATGGTGAGACACTTCATAACTACTGTTGCTTCAATGCAGACCACTATAAAGAAGAATTTGGAATGAAATACCATACATATCCCTCTTTGAAATCAGAGTCGGACAGACAGTCATTATGGAGGGGATTAGTAGATTATGGACTGAGTACGGTTGCAACCGATGAATACTGTACTAATTGGAATCTCAAAATTGAAGGTAAGAAAGTTTCAGATGTCACTGGTGGGCATAATGGAATAGAAACGAGAATGGGAGTTACTTTCAGTGAAGGCGTCAGCAGGCAACATATGTCCTTAGAAAGATTTGTTGAAGTAACTTCTAGTAACGCAGCAAAGATAATGGGAATGTATCCTCAAAAAGGGGTAATAGCTCCAGGTTCAGATGCTGATATTGTATTAATAGATCCTTCTTTTGATAAAAACTTGGAAATGAATGATTTTCATATAAGCGATTACAGCATATGGGAAGGTTTTCATGCCCAAGGATGGCCAGTTACCACGATATTAAGAGGGAATATCATGGTAGAAAACAGACAATTAGTCGAGGACACAAAAATAGGCAAATTAGTTAAAAGGAAAGTTGATTCAACTGTATTAAATCGTCCAGTGTGTTAGTTAAAACATCTATGGAGACGATTATGAATGAAGCGCATATTGAGGGTTATAGTAATTATCAATGTATGTCTATATTAAGGTTTTATTCTGAAAGGGACTCCATGAATCCCATTGTTAGCGAATCCTCTGAAATTCCATTCGAATTTTTCAGGCTGTATGTTCCCCTCTGAATCAGACGCTCTTGATTGAACTATGTAATATCCAGGGTTAGCGTTTTCCAGTATGTATTCCCATGAAGTCCAGTGCCTTGGATGGTTATTAGAAGAAAGAGTGGCCTCATTCCAAGAATCCCCTTCATCTAGGCTGATTTCAACTTTTGATATATTTCCAGTGCCTGTCCAAGCCTTTCCGCTTATGGTAACGGGACATTCAGGAAAACTTTGACCTCTGTTTGGAGATGTAATCAAAGATTTAACCTGCATGGCTGTAACTCGTTCTGGATTTTCCGAATCAAGATTTCCGAGTTTTTGATAAACATAGTATTCACTTTGATGAAAACCATAATAAGCCTTCGATAGCAAACGTATCTCGGTTATCCATTTAACAGAGGCCATACCATACCATCCTGGCACAATTAGCCTTAGAGGATACCCATGGGATTCAGGAAGAGGTTCACCATTCATTGTGTGGACAATTTGAATTTCAGGGAGCAAAGCTTTTTCAATAGGTAAGCTAGCTCCAAAATTTTCCATTTTATTTGTTGTGGGGTTTAATCCGGTGTCTGCTCCGATAAACGCGACTTCAGTACACCCTTTGGTTTCAATTCCTTCAAGGATTTGGGATACAGATATTCCTTCCCAGGATGCAGAGCTAACGCCACTGTTATCCCATAGCAGTCCTTCTACTGGTGGCTGAATGGCGGCGCGACTATTACCTGCGCATTCGAGTACGTTTTTGAATTCTGTTGAGTCTAATGACATGATTTGATCGTAATCAAAAGATTTAATGTGTTTATCATCGGAGTAAATATCTAATTTCCAGGTCGACATGTCTATTTTAGGTTGATTGGAATGACTTCTTACAAAGAAATTATCGTTAGGTATGATATCTCGGTTCATTGATTCTACTTGAAGACCAATAACCGAGGGATCAGTCGATAGCTGGGTGTTTTTTAACGGTTCTTGTTCCATTTATACTCCTCATGACTGTTTAGTATTTGATAAGCGAGAGGCCCACGCAAACACGTGGGCCTCTCGCTTTGATTTAAATTTATGACGAATTACAACAACATATTTGTATGCAGATGCCAGGATATAACTGCAATTTGTTTGTAAATGCACTCATGATTTTGTAGTTTAACATTACAAACTATACTTATCTAGTAGGATAGTTAACCTTATTATTACCACTGATTTAAAACGGCTCGATTGAAGGCTATCGTTGGCTTTTCAGGAGTTTTTTTTGTATAGTGAATGCTTTGAAATGTGAGGAAAAATTGTTTGGTAAATCTTTAGAGGGACTCAGAGTTATAGAGTTAGCTGAAGGAGTGTCTGGTCCGTATTGCGGCAGATTGCTTTCACAGCTAGGTGCTGATGTTATTAAAGTTGAGACCCCAATTACAGGAGATGTAAGTAGATCACATGGACCATTTACAGGAAATGTTGAAGATAAAAATAAAAGCGGATCCTTTTTGTTTGCGAATTATAATAAGAGAGGAATCACATTAGATGTTCGTACTTCAGATGGTCGCAAGCTTTTGCTTGATTTACTAAAAGACTCTGATGTTTTAATTGAGAACCAAAGCTCGGGATTCTTAGAGCAATTTCACCTTAAATATGATGATTTGAATACTGAGCTGCCTGGCCTAGTGGTCACTTCAATTAGTCCGTATGGCCGCAGTGGCCCATATAAGGATTATAAAGGAACAGATTTGACTGCTAATGCGTTTAGTGGTTTGAGTTTCGGAACAGGTCATGAGAATCGAGAACCGTTAACGACGCCACTATCGCAGGCAGGCGTTCTAGCAGGAGTTGGAGCTGCATTTGCAACATTGATGGCTGTTTTATCGAAATCAATGACTGGAGTCGGGCAATTGGTTGATGTTTCTGAGTCTCAGGTTATAGGCGTGTTATTGACCGGATATCACTTGCCTACATATATATATAGAGGGGTTGCAGGCTGGAGATCTGGAAACAGAATGAGATTGGGATTATTTCCTAATTGTGTTTTGCCATGTAAAGACGGTTATATATGTATTGATGCGCCACAGATGGAACAGTACCAACGATTCTTAGATTTACTAGATGAACGTGACTGGATGGAAAATCCTAGATATAGAAATCGTAGAGCTATGAGCGATCAATATCCAGAAGAGGCAGAATCATTAATCGCTCCGTGGTTTATGCAACGTACTAAAGAAGAGATATTAGAAATTTGTATTGAGAATAGAATACCTTGTGTTCCGGTTAAGAATTTTGATGAAGTTATGAGAGATGAACAATTAAACGGACGTGATTTTTTCCGTCCCATTACTGAAAAAGATGGAAAGACATTTATCCATCCAGGAGCTCCATTTAGGATGTCTGAGACACCGCTCAATGTTTGGAAGCCTGCTCCCGAACTTGGAGAAGATAATCAGGTAGTATTCAAGGATATATTAGGTCTTAATGATGATATGATCCGAGATTTGATAGAAGGTAACATCATATGAATACCAGATTACCCTTAACTGGCTTACGCGTTATCGATTTCGGTACAGCTTGGGCGGCTCCTATGGCCACTCAATTATTGGCAGATTATGGAGCAGAAGTGATTAAAGTTGAAACGAATACTCGCTTAGATGGGCTTAGATTAGGCCGGCCAATGATAGGTGATGATCTATCTGGAGGTGATCGTGGTTTGTGGCCAGAGCTGCAGCCTGTTTTCCATGGAATCAATCGGAATAAATTAAGCATAACAGTGGATATGAAGACCTCTGAGGGTATCAAGATAATACAGGATTTGATTGCGCAGAGTGATGTGATAATCAATAATTATTCTCCTGGGGTTCTGGACCGATTAGGCTTAAATTATGATTCTTTAGTTAAATTGAAACCAGACATTATTTTGGTTTCAATGCCAGCGGTAGGAGATGTAGGTCCAATGAAAGATGTTCTGGCTTATGCTCCGATCATTCAAGCTTTGTCTGGATTGATGAGTTTGGTTGGATATGATGAGGAAGAGCAATTGGTAGGAGAATTACAGGCTCCTTGGAGTGATGTCGTGGCTGCTGTTCATGCGGCTTTAGCAACGATATCTTCGATTATATATCGGAATAATACCGGACAAGGCCAATATATAGAAGTCTCACAATTAGAAGCTACAACTTCTATGTTGGGATTGGGTTTTTTGCAAACTCAAATATATGGAACATCACCTGTGCCATTAGGGAATAAGGGTATGTTTGCCCCTAATAATAATTACAGATGTGCAGGTGATGATAGATGGATATCGATTGCTGTGCAAAATGAACAGCAATGGCAAGGTTTTGTGAAATACGCTAATAGCCAGGGATGGGATGTTCCGGATGTATTTGCTACAAATGAAATTAGGATTGACAATGTTTTGGAATTAGATGCTTGGATTTCCGAACGGTTAATTCAATTGGACAGAGAAGAATTGGTTGAAACATTACAAGGTCTGGGCGTGCCTGCTATGGCGGTTATGAATATTGAGGATCAATTCATAGATCCTCATTGGCAAGAGAGAGAAGCATACGCCGAAATAGAACACCCTCATATTGGAATAGAATGGATATATGGAATGCCATGGTTATTAAGTGCTACTCCAGGATCTGTGAGAACAGCAGCGCCTGGATTGGGAGATCATAATCACTATGTGTATCACGACTTATTGGGTATGAGTGAGGAATATATAGCTCATTTGATCGAGACGAAAGTAATTAATTAAATGAGATTAAGGACTATTATTGGTTAAATTAAATTTGCATCGAACAGGGAGCCGGAATAAGAAACCGATTTTTTATGGTTGGTGGATCGTTGCCACCGGTCTTCTTGGAATAACTGTCAAACAGGGCTCATTTAATAAGAATTTTTCTGTTTATGTTCCATTTATACGGTCAGAACTTGGAATAGGAGTTGCCGCTATTTCTACTGCTGATATGTTGGGGAGGATGACAGCTGGTTTTATGGCTCCTTTATGGGGCTATTTGACTGATAAATTTGGTTACAGAAACATGTTAATCTTTGGAGGATTAGCATCCGGATTGGGATTTATATTATTAGCCAGAGTCCACAATTATTTCATGTTTACTTTGGTGTTGGTTGGGCTTATATCAATGGGAGTTCGAGCAGGGTATAACAATGCTTCTATACCTGCAATTAATGCCTGGTTCAGGAAACATAGAGGATTGGCAATGTCAATTGTTTCTACTGGTAATGGTATAGGTGGATTATTTGCCCCATTGGTGGGTTTTATGATTTTGTCATTAGGCTGGCGTCGTTCTAGCTTTGTGACTGGTATATTCATCATAGTGGTGATGAGTACATCATCCTGGATTGTACGACAATCACCAGAATCAATGGGATTATATCCGGACGGAGAAAAGCCTGAAGAACCTGTTGCTTCTAATCCAGTTGAGGCTCAAGTACAAGAATCCAGTCTTGCTAAAGATTTTAGTGTTCGGGAAGCAATGACAACTTTTGCTTATTGGCAACTTGTAATAGCAGTTGGATTTAGAAACACTGTTCATGCTGGAATTTCATTCTTGATGGCCCCAGTAATGATATGGTTTCTGCAGGGCTCCGGGAGAAATGAGACTGATAGTTTATTAATAGCAGCATTTTTCATGTCATTATTTTCGTTTGGTTCTTTATTCTTGAACCCAATGGTAGGCTGGATTGGGGATAGATGGCGCAAAGAAAGAGTAAGTGCTTTATGCATGGTTACTGGGGGATTGTCTATATTAGCTTTATTAGACGGAAGTGGCTCTTTATGGAAGTTAGCTATTTTTGCTTTAATGCTTTCTTTGGCCGATGCGGCTAATCCTTTGGCTTGGGCGATTTTGGGTGATTTTTTTGGGCGGAAGAATTTTGCTACTCTTCGAGGGTGGCAACATTTACCAGATCAATTAATGTCTATGAGTACTCCTGTGTGGATGGGACTCATATTTGACAAGACAGGGAGTTACTACTGGGCTTTAATACCGTGTATCATCATATATGCATTAGCTGCTGGATCATACTGGACTTTGAAAGCTCCTAGATTGCCCAATACGAACTGAGGATTAGTAACTTCAAGGATTTATATTGACCTCTGATATTGAGAACACATCGAAACAAAGTAACCCGCGGATTTTTTATGGTTGGTGGATTGTTCTTATCAGCTTGTTGGGAATTACTGTAAAAATTGGTTCATTTAATAGAAATTTTACTATATATGTAATTCCAATAAGGAAAGAACTAGGGATCGGAGTTTCTTCGATCGCATTTGCAGATATGTTGGGTAGGTTAACGGCAGGAATTTCAGCTCCTTTGATAGGCTATTTTATTGATAGATTTGGATATAGGAACATGCTTATTTTTGGAGGTGTTACTTCTGGTTTAGGGTTTATTTTCTTGGCTGCTGTACACAATTATTTAATGTTTTGCATAGTACTCGTAGGATTTATTTCTTTTGGGGTTAGAGCTGGATATCATACCGCGGCCATCCCGGCAATTAATTCGTGGTTTAGGAAACATAGAGGCTTAGCAATGGCTATTATATCTACAGGGAATGGTTTTGGGGGGGCTTTTGCTCCATTAGTAGCATGGATGGTTTTAAGTTTAGGATGGAGACGGTCTTCTTTCATAACTGGTATTTTTGTTGTGGTTTTTATGACTAGCACGTCTTGGCTAGTCAGGCAATCTCCTGAATCGATGGGACTTAAGCCAGATGGAATAACAGAAATTGAAAACAGACCGATATCTGGTCCTGATGAACAACCAGAATTGGACTTTGGTGTGAGTGAAGCGATGCACACAATTGCGTATTGGCAATTGATGGTTGCTACTGGGTTAAGGAATACTGTCACTTCAGGTATAAATTTATTGATGGCTCCAATGATGATTTGGTTTTTGCAGGGAACAGACCGAACAGATACTCAAAGTCTAATCATAGCGTCATTTTTTATGATGATGTTTTCTGTAGGATCAATGATTTTAAACCCTATGATTGGATGGGTTGGAGATAGGTGGTATAAAGAGAAAGTAAGTGCGATATGTATGCTTCTTGGTGCGGTTTCAATGTTAGCATTGTTGGATCGGAGTGGAGCTCTATGGCAATTAGGTCTTTTTGCTGTGTTATTAGCATTATCTGATGCTGCCAACCCATTAGCTTGGGCAATGCTTGGTGATTACTTCGGGAGGAAAAACTTTGCCACCTTGCAAGGCTGGCAGCATTTACCTAATCAGTTAATGTCTATGAGCACTCCAGTATGGATGGGATTTATTTTTGACAGGACAGATAGTTATTATTGGTCTTTAATTCCGTGCATAGTGATATATCTCCTCGCTACAGGGTCGTATTGGACATTGCGACGGCCCAAACTGCCATCAGACGTGAAATCTGTTATAGTTGATCAATGATAATAAGCATATTTAGTATTCGCATGGAGGGAAAATGGTTCTCGAATCTGGAAAAATCACTCAGGAAGGAATTGATAGATTAAGACAACGTATTGGTAGTTATAACAGGCCTAGGCAGTACGGGGTTGGATTGTTTAATGAAGAAGCTTCAAGGAGCGCGATAAGACATTTCTGTCAAGGAATAGGGGATCAAAACCCTTTATATTGGGATATGAGCTATGCGCAAACATCCAAATTTGGCACTATTATCGCGCCAGCTGCATTTTTATATAGTGTCTATTGGTGCTCTGGAAGATGTGGAGGGTTACCTGGTGTACATGGTTTTCATGCTGGTAACGACTGGGAATGGTATAGGCCAATTTATTTAGATGACAAAATTTCTGTACAAGAACAGTTCACAGGTCTTGAAGAAAAAGAAAGTGAGTTTGCTGGCAAAATTTTGATTCAGTCAAGCGTCAGTACTTATTTCAATCAACGAGGTGAAAAGATTGCAAAAACCAGAGGATGGCAAGTTCGTGCAGAAAGAAGTGCTGCTCGAGAAAAGCAAAAGTACACGTTTGAACCGTATAAGTACACTAGAGAAGAAATAGAAGAAATTACTAACGCTGTACTTAATGAGGAAATCCGAGGTAATAATCCAAGATGGTTTGAAGATGTAAATGTAGGAGATGAATTAAATCCAGTTGTAAAAGGCCCTATGAGCCATGGTGACATCACAGCTTTCGTTGCTGGTTGTATAGGCGGTATATCTCATGGTATCCAATTGAAGGAAATGTTGAGGCATCCTTCATGGGGATTTGTGGACCCAACTACGGGAGCACAAGAGGCAATAATTAGAGTGCATGATATTCAGGAAGCTGCTGAAAGTGCGGGTTTGCCAGGTGCATATGATTATGGTTGTCAGAGATGCTGTTGGATGGGTAACCTGCTTACTCATTGGATGGGTGATGATGGATTTCTAAAAAACATGTACGTAGAGTTACGTAGATTTAACGTTGTTGGAGATACTACATGGTGCAAAGGTAAAATTACCGGCAAAAGAATTGAAGGTGATGATCATATGGTTGATATGGATATATGGGCTGAAAATCAAAAGAAAGAAATTACGACTAAAGGGACTGCTACGATCATACTTCCTTCTAAGGAAACACAGACTATATTTTCTAAATAATTGAAAACGGTTATATGAAGGTTTTGATTGAAGCCTTCATATAACTATATGCTGACGTTAGTCCTAGGATAACACCAATAAAAAATATTCCTATGGATGCAATTGTGAAGAAAGAGTTGCTTAGCGTGGGTCCTACGATCAACATCGTTATTCCGGTCATTTGGAACCCAGCTTTTAATTTACCTGATTGAGCGACTGCTGATACCTGTTCCTGTCCAATACGTGCCGTCCACTCTCTAAGTCCTGTAATCAATATTTCCCTTGATATTACCACTGTAGAAAGAATTGCGAATAAAACTCCATAGCGTGTATTGGTGTACATGAGTACCATAGTCACGAGTACAGAACAAACCATGAATTTATCTGCAATTGGATCTAAGAATGTTCCCAATTTTGTTACTTGTGATTTGCTTCTAGCTAGCTTTCCGTCTATGAAGTCAGTTATGGCTGCGACTGCGAATAAAAATGCAGCAATTGAAAGAAAGACAGATTTATAACTGAATAAGTCTTGTGTATTGCCAGCGTAAATAAGAATTATGATAATTGGGGTAGTCATTATCCTTAAAATTGTAAGCACCGTTGGAATGTTCATTTTAATTACCTGTTCGGAAGTATGGAGACACTATACCATGCGATATTTAGTTGCGAGCTTTTTAAATCCTGTCAGTGAACCCTCGATTACAGAATCTTCTACGCAATATGAAATTCTGAAATGACCAGAAGTGCCGAATCCTCTTCCAGGAACAACAAGAACTTTCTCCTGTAATAATTCATCAGTAAATTGAGCATCATCTTGTATGGGGCTTTTGGGGAATAAGTAGAAAGCTCCCTGAGGCTTAGTAATTTCATATCCCATTTGAGTTAATTCATTGAACAGAAAATTCATCTTTTTGTAATATATGTTAGGGTCGATAGCAGCTTTCTGTAAGTTCTCTATAAGGTTTTGCATTATTGCAGGGGCATTCACGAAGCCTAGTATACGATTTGAAAAGGTTAGGCCATCAATTAGGGTGCCCGAGTTATAAGATTTTGGAGATACTGCGATATATCCTATGCGTTCTCCGGGAAGTGCTAAATCTTTTGCATGTGAATGGACAATGATCGAGTTCTGATAATGATTAAACCAGTGAGGACAAACTGTATCCTCAAAAACAATTTTTCGATAAGGTTCGTCGCTTATGATATATATTTCCTTGTTATAGTGTTGTTGCTTTTGTGTGAACACATCTGATAAGTCTATATAAGTTTGTTCGTTGTATACGGTTCCTGTGGGGTTGTTTGGAGAGTTAATTATTAATGCTTTCGTTCGTTCCGTGACGGCAGAATTTATGGCGTCTACATTGATGGAGAAATCTGAATTGGTGGGCACTATTATTGGGGTTCCCCCATGATTATCAATATAGTATTCATACTCTACGAAAAAAGGAGACAAAATAATAACTTCGTCTCCGGGATTGATTACAGTTTTTAAAGTTACATTTAAAGCAGCGGCGGCTCCACAAGTCATTACTATGTTGTTGCCAGTTAGTATTACTTTAGATTCTTCGGAAATAGTTGAGGCGATTATGTCACGAGTGCTTTGGTACCCTGCATTTGGCATGTATCTGTGCATTCCGGGTTTCGGATTTGAAGCAAGATCTAGTAGAGCTTGATGGAATTCTTTAGGGGGCTCTATCACAGGATTGCCCAGTGATAAGTCAAATACATTGTTTGCTCCGTATTGCTGTTTCAGAGCGATGCCGGATTCAAACATTTTACGTATCCATCCGCCTTCCTCTATGAATTTTTCGATTTTATTAGATATAGCCATGGTTTATTCCTTCTCTAGAGTAAAGTAATTAGAAATCTGTTTTGCGATCCTATCCTTGATATCGTCTATAGGATATGTAACACCTAATATATTTTGCAGAGATGTTACCTTTTTGTCATGTATGCCACATGGGATTATATGTTTATAAAAACTTAAATCAGTGTTTATATTAAAAGAGAATCCGTGAAAAGCTACTCCTTTAGAAATTTTAACTCCTATAGCGGCGATTTTTTCGTTATTAACCCAAACCCCTGTTAAACCAGTAATTGTATGGCAGTCTATAGCGATGCTCTTTAACACATCCATAATCACAGTTTCCAGGGTTCGTATATATTTATGAGGTCCTCCCCATTCTTTTAAATTAATAAGAGGATAGGTTATTAGCTGACCTGGACCGTGAAACGTGATTTGTCCGCCTCGATCGGTGTTCAATATTTCAATGTCAGGTTCATGCCTTACTGAATTTAGTATGTGTCCAGGATCGCTAGTTCTACCTACAGTGATAGTCGGAGGATGCTCCATAAATAACAATGTATTTGTTCGTTTCGAGTTTTGAATTTCTTTGACGTATTCAGTTTGTTGTTTGATCCCTTCAGAATACTTTATGAATCCGAGATCGATGATGTTTTGGAATGGTGTGGTGCTCATAAATTAATATGATTAGAGATGTTTTCTATGTATTGTTTAACATCTGATACGAATTTTGAGGCTTCGTATCCATCGTTAAGTCTGTGATCAAAAGACAGGCAGACATTCATTATCGGACGGATCGATATCCCGTCACCTATCACCGTTGGTCTTCTGGTTATTGATTCCATGGTAATGATTCCAGATTGGTTTTGATTGATGATTGGTTTTGATAATATGGACCCGAGAGCTCCCGTATTATTGATAGTGAAAGTCCCGTTTTGCACATCATTCAATTCAAGATTATTTGTATTTGCTTTAGTTATGAGAGAATTGGTTTGTATTGCCAATTCTTTAAACGTTAAGTTATTTGCATCATGGATTACGGGCACGATTAAACCCGACGTGGCAGCAACCGCAAATCCTAGATTGATTGAAGGGTGTTGCTTTATGCTATTTCCTATCCATTCCGCGTTAAAGTTAATGTTGTGTTCAAGGGCGTATATCACTGCTGACATAAAAAAAGGAACAAATGTTAAATTAAATCCTGTTTCTTTTTCGAACCTTTCTTTTAAATGGCTACGGGTCGTTACTAAGTCATTAGCATCAATTTCGATCATTGTCCAGGCATGAGGTATCTGGGTATAACTAGTAATCATGTTGTCAGCTACCCTTTTCCTGATGGGATCTGCGGGTTGACTGAAGGGAGGCTCTTGCGCGATTTTACTAAACGTTAAGATGTCATTTTTTGTAATCCTGCCATTAAGCCCAGTGCCTGTGACATCGGGTAGATTGATGGATAATTCTTGTGCCAATCTTTTAACAGCTGGGGATATTCGAGGAGCCAAATTTTCTGTGTAGGTGTCAGCAGAGGTAGTGACATTATCATTAGGAGTACCTCCTGTTGGCCCCACTTGGGTTATATTATCTACTAGGAATCCTGTTCTAGAAGATTGAGAAGGTTCGGGTTCGGATATCGGAGGTTTCAAATTCGAGACATCTACTTCCAATATAGGAGACCCTACTGCTACTGTATCTCCTTCTTGAGCTAGTAATTGCGTAATAATACCATCTGCAGGGCTTGGGACTTCCAATGTCACTTTGTCTGTTACTACTTCTACCAGAGGTTCATATTGCTTGACGGTTTCTCCTGGTTTTTTCAGCCAAGCTGCGATAGTGCCTTCTACAATTGACTCACCTACCTGGGGAAGATTAATAATTTGTAACACGTCACGCTCCAGATCTAATATTGGCTTAATTCTAGTATGCCGTTGAGAATACTGGAAGTATTTGGAAGATATGCGTCTTCTAGGGATTTTGCGAATGGCATGGTAGGAATATCTGGTCCGCATATACGCTTGATAGGCCCATCCAAATAATCAAAAGCTGAATCTGAGACTATTGCGGCGATTTCTGCTCCTACCCCTCCGGTGAGGTTGTCTTCGTGAACAACTACTAGTTTCCCTGTTTTTTTTACTGATTCAATAATAGTGTTTGTGTCTAAAGGGCGCAAACTCATCAAATCTATAATTTCTACATCAATATTGTATTCTGATAGTTCCCTAGAGGCCTCGAGGCAATAATGCAGCATTAATCCATATGAAACTACTGTTACATCACGGCCAGTCTTTTTTATGTCTGCCAGACCTAACGGAATGGAATATTCTTGTTCTGGGACTTCACCGCGGACTAATCTGTATGTTTTTTTGTGCTCAAGAAATATTACTGGATTGTTATCTTTTATGGCGGATTTGAGCAAACCTTTAGCGTCGTATGGAGTTGCAGGTGCGCAAATTTTAAGGCCTGGGGTATGGAAGAAATAAGATTCCACATTTTGTGAGTGGTAAAGCCCACCTCTAATGCCTCCTCCATAAGGTATTCTAACTACTATAGGCGCACAGAGTTCTCCGTCACTTCCGTATGAGGCTTTTGATGCCTCTCCGATGATTTGATTCAATCCGGGCCATATAAAATCAGAGAATTGCACTTCAGGTATAGGTCTTAACCCATTAAAAGAGGCACCAAGGGCTATTCCCATAATTGAAGCTTCCGCAAGCGGGGTGTCAATCACTCGCTGTTCTCCAAACTCTTCTAAGAATCCTTGGGTTGCTAAGAACACTCCTCCACGTTGTCCTATGTCTTCTCCTAGTACGATTACCGAAGAATCTCTTTTCATTTCTTCCCATAAAGTATTTCTGATGGACTCTATTAAACTTATTTCAGGCATTTAGTTACCGTTCCGAGAATAAATTGGTCATTAGGGTATTCACATTTGGCTCTGGGGCAGATTCGGCTAAGTTTGTAGCGGAATTTATTTTTTCAGTACATTTTGTTTGCATTTCGTCCAGATCTTCTTGCGTAGCAAATGTGTTACTTAGCAGTAGTTGAGCTAATTTTTTAAGTGGATCTTTGTCAGATAGATTTTTAATTTCCGTAGCCGACCGGTAACGAGTATGATCATCATCTGATGTATGTGGCATTATGCGTTCTACATTCATTTCCACTAGAACTGGATTATTAGACCTAGCTAGTTTTATAGATTTTTGCATAGCCTCGTAAACTTCAAGCAAATCTGACCCATCTATGGATAAAGAATGGAGGCCGTACCCTGGTGCTCTTTCTGACACCTCCGCTACTGCCATCTGTAATTTTTGGGGCACCGAAATGGCGTAATGGTTGTTCTCGCAGATAAATATTATTGGGAGTTTATGAATTCCAGCGAAATTCATTGCTTCATGACACTCCCCTTGGCTGGATGCTCCATCTCCAAAGAAAGACATTGTGACGGTGGGTTTTCCTTGTATCTTGGATGCCAAAGAGTGCCCGACGGCTTGGGTCATTCCTGCTGCTACTACATTAGATAACTGGATTACGTTTCTGGCTAGGTCTGACCCTTGCAGAGGAAATTGACGTCCATTACTGTAAGGATCCCCTTGTTTCCCTAAATAAGAAAGCATTATGTCTGTTTCGTTAAGACCTACTCCGAATTTTATTGCAAGGTCCCTGTAATAAGTAAAATAAAAACAATCTTTTGAGGCTTGAGCTGCTAGTAATGTACCTAATTGAGCTGCTTCATGGCCTTGGCAGGAGGCAGCAATTGGTACTTTGCCTTGGCGGTTCATTGCCCAGACTCGTTCGTCTAAAGTTCTAACCATGAGCATCTTTTCGTATGTGGATACTAGAGCTTGCTCGGTTAGTCCTTCGGGAAGGATTAAGTTTTGTTTTGAGTCCATTGCATTCTCTTACCATAAAGTATTGACACGCATTATATTCATTATTTGATTTTGAGTCTAACTAGTGAATTTATCAAAATATTGATTGAATTCCGTGTTCTGATTGGACTATAATTGTCCTTGACACTATTTTTTCACTGTGTTAGCTTTCTGTAAGCTTTTAGCGAAGGAAGAGAGGAGACACTACAACAGTTAATATGCTAGAAGATCCTGGAACACTAAGCTCATTCAATTGGATGAATATACATTTATATCTGACCTCGATTTGGACTTTAGCCCCCTTCGTTGCAGCATTTGCTTTTTCTATGGCCGCTGCGCATTTGTTTATCCCTTCACTAATCAGTACAGGTGACATTCCTGAGTCTTCGAAAAAATTCAGACTCCCATTGACAATTTTTGCTTTAATTCTTCTAGTGCCTATCGTGCTGCTTCTTATAAATGCAGTAAACATGTGGATGAGGGTAGGAGATTTTTGGCCTAGATTCCTAATCTGAGAGAAAGATAGTAAATGATTCCTAAAGGTAACATAGTTGCAACAACAATAGTCGGCCTGATCGTAGCAGGTATAACGGGATTTATTCTTTTAGTAGTAGCAATATCGTGGTTTTCCAATGCGCCGTTTGGGCTAGCAGATGCTCCTCCTCAACCTATAGCATTCCCACATACAACACATGCTGGGGCCGTTGAAAATGGAGGATTAGGTATGGAATGTGAGTTTTGCCATAGGAATGTGACAAAAGGTGATTCAGCAACCGTACCGGCTTTACAACAATGTTGGTATTGCCACCAAAAAGTGTCAGGCGGAGATGAGGCAGCTCAAGAAGAAATTGACAAACTAGTGACTGCTTATAGTGATGGTGTTCCTGTTAATTGGGAGAGAGTGCATAGATTACCAGATCACGTACGATTTGTTCATGAGGCGCACATAAGACATTTCACACAGGGTGACACCCCGGAAACGCAATTAGAAGTCAAAGAAGTTTGCACTGTATGCCATGGAGAAGTGGCGAAAATGGAAGAAGTACAGCCTAAGAAATTCCAGTCTTTAAAGATGGGAACATGTTTAGATTGTCATCGGCAATATGACGTTCCTACTGACTGTACAATCTGCCATAAATGAGAAATAACAAGGGTTACGAATGAAACTAACAAGAAGAAATTTTTTGGCATGGGCTGGCCTGTCCGCTATGGGAGCGGTGGCTTGTGATGTGTTTGACGATGAATTAAAGGTGCAAAGTCCGGTCTCACTGCCTGAGGACCTTGTTAAAGGAAAAGAAAACTGGTACGCAACACTGTGCAGGACATGTCCAAACAGTGAAGGTGTTGTAGTTCGAGTAGTAGAAGGTAGGGCTAAAAAAATTCAAGGTAATCCAAACTACCCTACTAATCTGGGCGCACAGAGTGGTAGATGTGATTTTGGCCTTCAGCAACTTTATCATCCTGACAGATTATCTATGCCTATGAGGCTAAACGGCGAAAAAGGCTCTGGTAGGTTTGACAGTATAACTTGGAATCGCGCCCTCGATGAAGTATTGAAAGAATTGAATGCTCGGGACGGTTCTGTGGCAATGATTAGTCCCCCTATGCGGGGTTACAGTGCTGTTATTGCAGATGAATTTATCGAGGCATTTGGCGGTAAAAGAATCGAATTCGAATCGTTTGATTTGAAAACATATCGCACAGCCATTAAAAATGTGTTTGGTAAAGATATACAGCCCCATTATGATATTGGGCATTCACAGTATGTGTTGTCATTTGGCGCTGACTTTTTATCAACTTGGGTTTCTCCGACTCAGTGGGAAGTAGGTTATGGTGAATTTCGAGATAGCCATCATTCTCCTAGAGGAATAATGACTCATGTTGATTCCCGTTTCTCAGTAACTGCATCTAATGCGGATCGATGGATTCCGATTGCTCCAGGAGAAGAAGGTAAATTGGCATTGAGCATTGCTTATGTAATTATTGAAGAGGGTCTTTATCCTTCCGGTGTTGACATTGAATCGTTGACCGATGGTCAAGGATTAAGCGCATTGAATGGATATAGTCCAGAGAATATTGGTTCACAAATCGGTGTTCCTGACGACATTACAGGCGCACACTCTGTGGCAGAATTGATCCGCACGGTTGCGAGGGAATTTGCCTCACATGCTCCTGCTGTTGCAATTGGTGGTGGAAGTGCTGGGGCTTCAACTAACGGATTGTTTAATCTAGAAGCCATTTATCTTCTTAACCATCTGGTAGCAAGTGTCGGAGAAAAAGGTGGAATAGTCTTTAACCCTGAACCCCCGATTGAAGAGCTTAAAGGGTATAGTAATTCTCACACATTAAGTGATGTTGAGTCGTTGATCACCGAGATTAAAACCTCAAAGATAAAATTGTTGTTTGTTTATAATGCTAATCCCGTATATGGAGCACCTGACTGGAGTGGATTAGAAGAAGCATTGGATTCAGATGACTTGTATATGGTTAGCATTGGGTCTTTTATTAATGAGACTAATCATTACTCAGATATGATACTTCCTGACCGGAACTTTATAGAAGACTGGGGAAATGATATACCTGAGCCAGCCGCTGGGTACCAAACGATCGGGGTACAGCAACCAATAGTAAACCCATTGAGTGATATGGATCCTAGGAGCTCTAGTGATGTGCTGTTATCGTTGGCTCAAGATTCTGGCAAAGATTCTAAGTTACCCTGGAAGTCAATGAAAGAAGCTTTGCGATCTATGTCTGATCAATTATTTGATTTGAACAGAGGATCTGTGGCAGGTTCTAACAAGGAAGAATTCTGGAATAATCTGTTACGTCAAGGTGGATGGTGGGACACCTCAGCTGTGGCCGATTATAGCCAACAGCCACGACAACTTGTGAACAAAATAGTGTCTAAGGATAAGCAAGCGAAATTATCCGGATCCGGAGAATTCTACTTGGTGCCGTTTTTGCATAATTCGTTGTTAGACGGTAGAAATGGAGAGGTTCCTTGGGCGCAAGGTACTCCAGATCCCATCACTTCAGTTGCTTGGCAAACATGGGTAGAGATAAACGAGAAAGTAGCTAATGATATGGGGATTCGTGAAGGCGATGTGCTGGAAATTTCATCAGGAGCCGGAACCATACAAGGAATTGCTTTTGTAAGTCCAGCTCAGCCACCTCAAGTAATAAGTGTTCCTTTGGGTCAAGGTAGAACTAAGGGATCGGCTTATGTTACTGATAGGCTCGATGGTGAAAGTGCGAATATATTAAACATTTTGAGCAATAACAAAATTGATGAAACCGGAGGATTAGCTTGGGCTGCTACCACCGTTAATATCAAGAAGACGGGGGCTAGTTTAAGAATAGCTAAATTCGAAGGAGACTACGAATCAAGAGAAGTAGGGTTCACTGAAGGGGAAGAGCTCATTAAAACTACTTCTCCGGGTGATCACGGTCATTAGGCGCGACTATAGAGAGGAAGTGAAATGGTAGTCAAGATAGAACATAAATGGGGTATGGTTGTTGATTTAGACAAATGTACTGGGTGTAACGGATGTGTCGTAGCATGCCAAGCCGAGAATAACCTGCCGATTAATACAAAAGATTTATTCATGCAGAAAAGAGCTTTCGAATGGATCAGGATCGAGAGATACTGGGAAGGAGAATTTCCAAATGTGAAGGCTCGTTATCTGCCTGTTATGTGCCAGCATTGCGGGAATGCTCCTTGCGAACCTGTATGTCCTGTGTACGCTACTTATCATAACGATCAAGGATTGAACGTTCAGGTGTACAACCGGTGTGTTGGAACAAGGTATTGTATCAATAACTGTACTTACCAAGTGAGATTTTTCAATTTCTGGGAGCCAACTTGGCCTGAGAGATTACACAATCAATTGAACCCTGATGTTACCGTACGGACTAGAGGAATCACTGAAAAATGTACTTTTTGTGTACAAAGGATCCGAAGGGCAGAAATTACGGTTGAAAGAAGAGAACGAACTAAGTTGAATGACAAAACAATGGCGGCCAGGAATTTTATGCCAGCTTGTGTTCAGGCTTGTCCAACTAACGCATTGATGTTTGGTGATCAGAATAACAAAGAAGATGAAATTTATAAGCATTTCGAAGATTTGCATAATCATGACGGACATTCACCATCTAATGGCTATCGTATACAAGAAGAAATTGGAACTGATCCAAGTGTGATTTATCTTAAAAAAGTGGACCAGTTCAAAATGGAGCACAGTGAATCACATGGCTGAGCTCAAGACATTAAACCACCATTACAAAGATATGTGGGTATTCCCTAATGCTGATGATTTGGCTGATTTGCCGAGAAAATCAACTTCTTTAGGGAAAACCAAACTGTTACTATGGGTGACTCTTATTCTAACAGTGTTAGGAGTGATAGGGTTCACGATGAGACTTTTGTCTGATGGGCTGAGTAACTATGAGCCATGGGGATATTACATGGCGGCTTTCTCATTCGTGTTTATGGTTACGGCTCCGGCACCTTTGGTAGCGGTGGCATTCAGGCTGATAAGGAGCCATTGGAGGCGCCCACTTACTAGAATAGCTGAGTTATTTGCGTTAGTAGGTATCGTCAACTTTATACTGTATATCCCGTTGATGTTGATGATTCCTGAAATAGCTAATCCTAATGAGATAGGACATCATTCATTAGATATACGGAGAACTTTGTGGATACAAGTTCCCTTGGGCGCACCCCATTTTTGGGAAGCCGCAGCAATGTTTGCTTTGCCGGTAATGAGTTGCTTGATACTGCTACTGTCATCAACACCAGATATGTCAGCCTCAATTTCGTGTGTAAGCGGGTTCAAGAAAAGAATGTATGTTTTTCTTGCCGGTTACTGGAAAGGAACCAAGAGACAATGGATAGTCATGCAGGCTGCCATAGGAGCTTTGGGAGGTTTATATTTCTTAACATTGCCATTTGTGCAATTTTTGATATCGACTGACTTTGGGATGAGCTTGATAGCAGGATGGAAAGATTCGATTTTCCCCGCTATATATACATTGATGGGATTTCAGACCTCTTTAGCGATAATATTGATAATTTTATACCTCTTTCGTAAGAAGGCGGGTTTTGAGAATTATATTGGGGCATCACAATTCTGGTCTGCTAGTAAGATACTCTTGGGATTATCTTTATTGTGGATTTATCATATGTTCGCGTTCTTCATAACTTTTTGGTACGGAAGAATGGAAGTCGAACAGAATATTTTGAATTACCTATATGTAGAGTCGTGGTTTTGGATATTTATCCTAAATGCTTTAGGAAGTTGGTTGATTCCGTTCGCGATTCTAGTGTGGAACCCAGTTAGAAGAGCCGATTGGGGCGCTCCTTTGGCAGGCGTATTTGTATTGTTTGGTGCATTAATGTTCAATATACGGATATTTGTAGGTGCTTTTAATGCAGGGCGCGAACAGATATATGATATATCTATCGTTGTTGTTCCTCCCGCAGTGGGTCCGGATTTATGGGACGTGTGCATGCTCGTAGGAATTATAGGTCTAGCAGGATTAGTGTATTTGATAGGCCTCAAGCTTTTCCCTGTGATGAACATTTGGGAAATTAAAGAAGGGGCTATGTATCAAAAGATGGGCCGCTTATTCAGAGGCAATTACCTTGTTCTGGCTAAACCAGAATAATTTATAAGTGAGAGGATAACTTCCATGCAGGAAGGAAGAGTTTTACCACCAGAACAAATTAATAAAGATCTGCTGAACTCCATTATGGGAACTCCTAAATGGTATTGGCCAGCTGTAGGTATTTGCTCCTTTATTGTACTAATTGCTGCGATAGTAGTTGGGTACATGATTAACAAAGGTCTGGGTATAACAGGGTTAAATAGACCTGTTATGTGGGGATTTTTTATAACCAACTTTGTGTTTTGGATTGGAATCAGTCACGCAGGAGTGATGCTCTCTGCTATCCTTAGATTAGCGAAAGCTGAATGGAGAAGGCCAGCTTCTCGAGCAGCAGAGGTACTAACAATATTTTCTCTTATGACTGCTATGACTATGCCTATAATACATACTGGGCGTCCTTGGAGAAGTTTATATTGGTTCTTCCCGTATGACTTTGCAAGAGGGATTTTCCCTAATGTAAGATCTCCGCTAGTATGGGATCCAAGTGCTATCTTGACATATCTTACCTCTAGTATCTTGTTCGTGTTTATAGCGCTGATACCAGACTTTGCTATATTGCGGGATAATACTACTGGTTTAAAGAAAAGAATTTATACTGCCTTGGCAATGGGTTGGCAAGGCAACGCTAGACAATGGAAACTTCAGATTGTCGCGGGAATATTGTTATCTGCATTGATACTACCAGTTTTCGTTTCTGTGCACAGTATCGTTTCTTGGGACTTTGGAATGGCCGTTTCTGTAAAGGCATGGCACTCCACAGTGTTCGCTCCTTATTTCGTGGTTGGTGCAGTGCATTCAGGTGTTTCCGCTGTTATATTCGCACTGATACTTTTAAGGCAGGCGTATGGATGGCAGGATTACATACGTAGAGAGCACGTTGAGGCGTTATGCAGGCTACTTATAGTAGTATCAACGGGTTGGTTCTATTATTTCTGTATGGAAATTATTTTCGGAATATATGGTAGAGAAGCTGATGAAGTAGCTATTCGTACGTTGCAATTTTTGATTTATCCGTGGAATTGGATTATGGTGTTCTTTATTATTACGACCTACTTCTTACCGATATTCCTATGGTCAAGGAAGGTGTGGCGTAGGAATTTAGTGATCGTATCCATAGCATGTATATCGGTGAACATCGGTATGTGGTTAGAGAGATACATACTATTCGTCCCTGGTCAGATTAATAAGCAATTGTTTACTTTCACCTGGGCAAATTATACGCCATCGATATTTGAAGGAATTATTGTACTGGGTACGTTTGCATTGGTGACGCTATTACTATTATTGTTCAGTAAAGTTATGCCATTAGTACCGCTATATGACATAAAAGAAGGAGATATCTTAAAAACGGAAGTACAGATTGGACGACGAACAGTCCCAGCTACTTTTAGAGAAGATTAAGGAAAAGGAAAAGTTATGGCAATAAAAACTATATTGGGTTTATTTCAAGATGCTAATCAAGCAGCAGATGCCGGAGATGCCGTGAAAGAGACTGGTGTGTCTGAAAACGACATAGATTTTTTGACCGACTGTCCTTATCCAGAAGGGGCATTTGGAGAACGGGAGGAACATATTAAATTATTCCTGTTTCCGTTCATTGGCGGCTTACTAGGATTTTTCGGCGGGATAATGGTTACATCCATGACACAAATGGCATATCCGTTGATAACAGGTGGGAAGCCGATTCTTTCTCTTCCCCCAATGGCAGTTGTGATGTACGAAGGAACTATGCTAGGAGCAATCCTATTTACAGTTTTGGGGGTTTTGTTTGAAAGTAGACTCCCGCACAAAATGACTGAAGCTTATGACGAGCGTATTTCACAAGGGTTTATTGGTGTATTGGTACGTTCAGAAGAAGGAAAAGAGCAGGAAATCAATGATGTATTATCTAAAGCAGGGGCGGTTGATACTAAAATCGCTTAGTAGCTGATAATATTTATAATAAGAGAACGAAATGAAGTCGATTGTTAAAAACACATTAAAAAGCACCTCTAATAAAGTAATAGTTGCAGTGTCGCTGCTTGTTGTACTGACTGTGGGCTGTTCTCAAGGTTCATATCCATTAGATTTCTTCTATGAAATGCATTATACCCAGTCCTATAAATCATATGAGCCACCAAGGTTGGACGTTCCAGCGAGTGCGGTACCGGTTTATGATGCTCCCAAGACGACTTCATATTATAGTGGTGAACATTTGTACAACGTTAACTGTGCATATTGTCACGGTGATGATGCTAAAGGTAATGGACCCGCTTTGGATGTAATTGTAAATGAGTACGGATATACTCCGGCCGTTACCCCCAATTTGACTGCACCAGAAGTTAAAGCGATCGGCGCAGCTGGTATCAAGGGATACTTGTATTCTGGGGTGGTTGTAATGCCAAGCTTCAAAAATATGTTGAATGAAGAAGAGATGGACATGATAAGCGAATATGTCCTTAGTTTAGATTAGGAACCGCGATAGCTTTTTGTATAGAACGCTTCTTTCATTTCCCATAGTGTCTATTCCAGTACTGATTGTGTATATTTCTATTACTGTGTTGGTCCTTTGGCCTAGTTATGTCTACGCGCAAAGTCCAGATAAGGAAATGCTAGAAGAGAAAGCACAAAAGATTGATCAAATGTTGATGTGTCCAGTATGCCCAGCGGAAAGCATAGACCAGGTTCAAGTCGAAGTAGCTAAACAGATGCGTTTAAAAGTCCGAGATATGTTGGGAGAAGGGTATACCGAGGAAGAGATACTAACGTACTTTGAACAGAGATATGGTAGTAATATATTAGCAGCTCCTCCGATAAGAGGGACTATGGTACTTGCGTGGGTGATCCCTTTAGTGATTGTAGGAGTAATGATTTTATCAGGTGTGTGGGTCTTATATAATATGGTATATCGTAAATCTGGGAGTGAGGGCTAGATATTGTTTGCAGATGTAGGTTCATTACTCTTATGGATTTCTTTGGTAGTATCTGTATACGCTTTGATAGCTTCTATATCAGGGAGACTCCTGAATGTAAATGAATTAATTGTTAGCTCATATAGAAGCATCTACATGTTACTGGTTCTGTGTGTCGTGTCTACTACTTGTTTAGTCGGTGCTTTTGTTACGAATGACTTTAGTGTTATTTATGTTGCCGCACACAGTAACTTGGCTATGCCTAACATTTACACATGGGTGGCATTTTATGCAGGTAATGAAGGGTCATTGTTATTCATAGCTACGGTTTTATCGATACTGACCGGGTTAGCGATACGATTTAAAGGCAATACTGATGCTGAGATTTTGCCATTTGTCGCTGCTATATTGATGTTAGTGATGACATTTTTTTTGACTGTTATCATATTTATGGCAGATCCTTTTGAGAAATCGGCTGTGCCGGTAATAGACGGGCAAGGTATCAATCCTCTGCTAACCCATTTTGGAATGTTTTTTCATCCCCCAGCTCTGATGTCGGGATTGATTTGTTGTTCTATCCCTATGGCGTTTTCTCTGGCTCACTTGATTGGCGGTAAGTATCAAGATGAATGGGTTGATCAAGGTAGGTTATGGGGGTTAGTAGCTTGGGCGTTACTAGCGACAGGATTATTATTAGGATCTTGGTGGGCATATACAATTTTGGGGTGGGGCGGATTCTGGTTCTGGGACCCAGTAGAAAATGCTGCTTTCATGCCATGGATCGCATTAACGGCTTTTATACATTCAATAATAGTACAAAAAAGGCGGTCTATGTTTAGGATATGGAATGTCGTCATAGTTAATATGGTGTTTGCGTTGTCGTTATATGGGATGTTTGTGAATCGAGGAGGACCTGTTCCGTCGGTCCATTCTTTTGGTGCATCGAATCTAGGGTGGGTGTTCTTGGCTTTCTTATGTGCAGGTATAATTGTTCCTTTTTCTGTATTCTTGTACAAATTAGGTAAGATGAGAAGCGAACGGAGTTTGGAATCTATGTTATCTAGAGAAGCAGCGTTTTTGATTAATAATTTGCTTTTACTAGGTATCGCATTTGTCACTCTTTGGGGAACTGTGTACCCGTTAATTTCTGATTTGTTGTTTTCTGAGCAAATAACCATTGCTAGGCCTTACTATGATCAAGTCAATGGTCCAATAATGTTGGTCCTTTTGCTGATTATGGGAATAGGACCATTGATACCTTGGCGTAATTCAAATTATCGAGTTGTCTTAATTGCTCTTAAGTATCCACTAATTGTGACATTTTTGATGTTTGTGGTATTGATTATATTTGGCGTCACAAAATTAGTACCTCTGGTGTCTTTTGGGATTATAACGTTGGTAGCTACGGGTATTATAAGAGAATGGTTCAATGGAGTCCGCATTATGTCTTCAGGTTCATTACTGACTATTCCAAAATCATTTTTCAGATTAATAATGGCTAACAGGACTCGATATGGGGGGTATATTGTGCACATCAGCGTGTTGATGGTGGCTTTGGGAGTAGTTGGAGGATCTTTTTATGATCAACAAAGAGATGTAATTATGCAGGTAGGTGATTCATATGCTATTTCTGGTTATGATATAACTTATATAGGTACAGAAGAAGTGATGTTTCCGGATCGTACAGAATTTACATCTGTAATCGATGTCAGTAAAAATGGCAGTTATTTGTCTCAGATGACGCCTAAAAGGTCTTTCTATCCGAGTTTCAATATGGCCTCGACTCGAGCAGCTATAAGATCCACGCCCGTAGAAGATTTTTATGTAGTCCCTAGCGAGAATATGCCAGATGGGTCTGTAGGATTTCGGTTTATGGTAAATCCACTTATATGGTGGATGTGGGTAGCAGGACCGTTTGTAATAATTGGAACTTTGATATCATTGTGGCCACGGCCAGGTAGTAATATTCGTAGCTAAGGATTTGAAAATGGATTTATTGATAGGAAGTTTGGCAATCATAGTAGTCATAGCGGTAATTTTAAGTCCTTTTATTAAACGAGGTTTAACGGCTGATACAATCCTAGAAAGAAATGTAATTGAGTCAGATATAGAATACGCAAACTTGATGGATCTTAAGACGGTGTTAGAGTTAGATTATGCATTAGGTAATATGTCTAAAGAGGATTATAAGATTCAATTGACGGAATACGAGGAACGGATACAAGCTAGTTTCATCGGAAGCAATTAAACATTTAGCTTGATCAAAATGACAACTTTAATTAGATTGATAAATAACAGATATTTCACTGTACTGATCTTTTTGCCCGTGGCATTTATTGGAATCACTATTCCGGTGAATGCACAGGTAGTCTATGACGTCCGAGGGTATGTGGTTAATGAGACGAAAGATTCTGTAATCCCAGACGGATTAGAAATAATTTTGCATACCTTCGATCCAGATGGAGGTCCAGTTGAGACTAATAAGACAATAGTAGATTCAGATGGTTATTTCGAATTTATTGCAATCCAAGAAAATGTTGATTTGAAATACTTTATTACTGTGGAACATGATTCTTTTATATATAATAAGGAAATATTACCTGATGCACTAGGTGATCCTGTTAAGATCACTGTTTATGATAAAACTCGAGATCCCACAGTCGTTACATTTGATACACATATTTTTGTTGTAGCTGATGTTTCCCCTGCTGATCAAAATGTTTCTATAGTTGAATTTATTAAATTCACAAACAATTCAGACAAAACATTAATTCCTGATATAGAGAATGTTCCACCAATATCATTTATTAGGTTTTCGATGCCAGATAATTTCTCTGACTTAGACGTTCAGACCGATTTACCCGGTGGTCAGATTATTTCCGTTGGAACAGGGTTTGCTGTTACTTCGCCAATAACACCCGGTAAGCATCAAATTAGTTTTTCCTACGTAGTCGGATACAATAATAATGGCTTTTCATATGACCAAAAAATGATTCACGGAGCTGAATTTTTTCAGGCCATGGTTCCGAAAAGATTATCAGGAGTTGATATAGACATTAGTGCAGAATCAACAGATCTTGATATAGAAGGTACCAAATATTCAGCGTGGAATTTGTACGATGTTCCAGCCAATTCAGGACCGTTTATTTCTATTGGTGGTTTGCCAGACTCTACTATACTAGATACTGTTCTGAAGAAATTGTCGGATAAAAATTTTTGGAGATTATTAATTCCCATAGGTATATTGATTCTATTGCTAATTACAGTTCCATTTTTAGTATTCAAAATAAAGAACAACAAACTTGCCCAGTGATAGATGCTTTATGAGCCGAAAACAAACAATCATTTCGATAATGTTTGCCTTATTGGTTACAGGGTTTTTAGGTATATTAACTATATACTCCACTGATTTAGGTGACAGGGGGGAAAGTGCTGGTGTAAATAATAAATTCTCCGGACATGAATTGGACCTAATTCCTGCATATCAATTTTCGGGTTTGACCCAAGAAGAAAAGCTGATTTCTTTGCAGGATTACAAAAGGACTGTGGTGCTGTTAGATTTTTGGTCATCTTGGTGTGCACCATGCAAGAAAGAAGCTACATCTCTGAATGACTTGTACATGGAATACAAGACTAATAAACAACACGTTGAATTCATAGGCATCAACATATGGGATACTCAGGATGCCTTTGTTAAACATTTAGAAACTTTTGGTGTCCAATATCCTAATATGCTTGATGAAGATGGGAGTATATTATTTGAATACGGCGTTCGGGGGATTCCTGAAAAATATCTTATTGACTCCCAGGGTCAACTGGTTTGGAAGTTTGTTGGTCCTACAGAGAAAAATGTTTTAAAAGCCAAAATAGATTATATTCTGGATCAGAATTAGTCATGGGTCCCAGGAGCGACAATAAATCTTCCTCCTACAGCATTGATTTGGTCACCAGTAATATAAGAAGATTCATCTGAAGCAAGGAATAAACAGGCATTTGCGATATCTTGAGTGTGACCTTGTCTTCCCAATGGGATTTCGTTTAGATGTTTGGAAGAATTCCTGCCATCTTTAGCGTATTCGGGATACCATTCTGGGTGCATGCGTTCAGTGTCTATAGAACCTGGGTTAACCATATTTGCTCTAATATTGTACTGAGAGAATTCTGAAGCGATTGACTTTATAAGTCCTAACACAGCCATTTTAGACGACGCAACAGGAGCAGTATTCGGGCGACCAGTTAAAGTTGCCATGCCTCCTAAAGCGACTATGCTGCCGTAATTGTGTTCAACCATTTTAGGCAATAGTGCTCGGGTCAAATAAAAACATGGATCTAGGTTTATACTAAATACTTCTCTCCAGTCTTGATACGATGTCTCAAGTAAAGGTTTATGCGGACGTATTGCTGCATTATTGATTAATATATCTATTTGTTCGAAGGTTTGGAAACTATCTGAGACCATTTGATTAACTGCGGCTTCGTCAGCTACGTCAGCGATGTATGTTAGTACCTTAACTTCATGCGCTCGACATTCATTTGCAACTTCTTCTAATTCAGTACTGCTACTACGAGTGTTGAGAATTAAGTTAGCCCCTTCTCGTGCAAAAGTTAATGCTATTTCTCTGCCTATGTTTCTACTGGCTCCTGTGATTAAAGCTGTTTTGCCTTCTAATCTCATTGTGATTCTCCTACTAACTTTGCCAGATTCTAACACGAAGTATTTTTCTTGACCAATAAACCAAGGAATGTCAGAATTGGTTCATTAAATGCGAATTACTCAGGAGGACGGTATGAAATGGTGTAGGTTTTTAAATGGAAATAATCCAAGTTTTGGGATCATTGAAGGTGATACTGTAATAGAGATTGAAGGTGATATGTTTGGTAATTATGCGAAGACGTCGAATCTTCATAATTTGAACGAAATTAAATTGTTACCACCTATTGTACCTCCTACATTTTACGCCGCAGGTATTAATTATCCCGAACACGTTACTTGGGCTGCCCAAATGAAAGGGGAGGAACCTGTATTGCCTGATAAAGCAGATATAGGCTACAGAGCAGTAAACGCTTTAACTGGACATGAAGATCCAATAGTAGTCCCTTCAGATGCTACAGAGCAAGTTCAATACGAAGGAGAACTGGTAGTCATTATCGGGAAAGAATGTAGAAACGTTTCTGAAGAAGAAGCTTTAGATTATGTTTTTGGCTATACAATTGGGAATGATGTGAGTGAGCGTACTTGGCAACGAGGTGATCGAACGATGTGGAGAGCCAAAAACACTGACACGTTTAAGCCTATGGGGCCCTGGATAGTGACCGATCTTAACCCAGATGATTTTCATGTAATAATTCGGTTAAACGATCGTGTGGTTGGGGAGTATGACGTCAAAACTGCTATTTTTGGAGTCAGGCACTATATAAGCGAAATGAGTAAGTATTTGACTTTGGTTCCTGGAGACATGATTTGGATGGGAACAGACGGTGCCACCGAAAACATGAAAGACAAAGATGTTGTAGAAGTTGAGATAAATAATATAGGGATTCTTAGGAATACTGTTGAATGGAATAAGTAATTAAGGGCGCCATTAAAGCGCCCTATTCCCTAATTTACCATCCCATTTCAGCAGATAACGCTTGTAGACCTCTTCGGAATGCTAAAGCACCCATGGGAGCCACAACGCACTGCAAAGCCTCTAGAATCTCAGTAGCGCTCGCTCCAACCTGCAGGGCGACTTTGACATGGGCTTGGATTTGCTCCATGTCTGCTTTAAGAGCTGCTTCGACGGTGATTTGGATCAGTTCTTTGGTTTTTCTATCTAGGGTTCTTTCTCCGGTATATGTAGCATGGATAAAATCGTTATATTTTTCAAACCATACAGGGTCCTGTACAGCCATAATGTTGTGCATTTCCAGTGTGTATCCTCTATTATTATCTGAATTGGTATTCATGCAAATTACTCCTTTATAATAGTTTTGAATCCATATTACTTCTTTATCAAATAAACACAAACAGGAGAAATAGTATTAATAAGAATTTCGACTATTATTTTGGGCGTTACGATGAATCTAATGATGAATTGTTCTATGCGGAACCAAGATTTGTAGTACATATAGATGATGGAGCGATCTTCTTGGTCAAATCTCTTATAGATGATTACATCAAAGATAATGCGGTGGTTTTAGATTTGATGAGTAGCTGGAGAACGCATTGGCCTGAAGGGAAATCCAAACAAAAAATAATTGGATTGGGCTTAAATTCAGAAGAAATGACAGATAATCCTGATTTGGATGAAGTAGTGGTTCAAAATCTTAATAAGAATTATGAATTACCGTTTGATGATCAATATTTTGATGCTGTTGTTATAACTGTATCTGTTCAATATCTCGTTAACCCATTTGCGGTATTCAGAGAGATACATAGAGTATTAAAATCTGAAGGAGTATTTTTAGTCACATTTTCTAATCGTATGTTTCACACTAAAGCAGTGAATGTTTGGAAAGATACTGAAGAAGCATCTAGGATGGAATTAGTGAAATTTTATATGGAACAAATTGGAGGGTTCAAAGCGATTTATACTAAGTTAATGAATCCTGACCGGAGTGTAATAGATGATCCCTTATATCTGGTTTGTAGCTATAAAGTTTAATTTGGTTTCTTTGGTGGAGTAGCTAAGCAAACCAGTATACCTCCCACCAGAGCGAGCATCCCAAACAAGGCGAATGGTATGGTGTAATTTCCGGTAAAATCGTATGTGAATCCTGATAAAAGTGGTCCCATTGCTTGTCCAGTGATTTGTATTGGTAGTGTAATCCCTCTAATAGCTCCTAGATGCATCCTTCCGTAATAATTCGCCCAGGCTAATCGTAGGAGATAATGTAGGCCGCCTACAGATACTCCAAGTAAGAATGAATGGAAAAGCCCACCTAATGGTTTATCACTGAATATAATGCCTATAGAAGCAATTGCGATCAGTAAACCACATACCCCCAGGAGAATACGTACAGGTATAGTTTTTACTAGACTGCCCCATATAATGGTGCCACAAACCTGAGAAAGGGCGAAAACACTTGCAGGGAATGCTATCAATATTAGAGGGAAGTCTCTGGTGGAAAAATGTGCTACGAGGTGTAAGCTTATTCCTGCTTGTGCCATGAAGCCTACCGCTGCGAATAAACTTAATAAATAGAATGATCTAGTCTTTAGAGCTTGTTTTACATCTAATGTGATTTCTTGGTCTAGTATTGAATCGTCTGGAGTATATTGAGATGTTGCAGATGTGGATGGTTCAATACCGTCTGCGCTCAAGCCCACATCTTCAGGCCTTCTAATCATGAATAGGATACTTGGTACTACACCAATAGCAAGTGTGTATATGCCCAATGTTAGCCATGAGGTTTGCCAGTTCCATGTGATTATCAATAGGTATGCTACGAAAGGCATGGTACCTAACCCAATCCCTTGGCAAACACTTAATATAGACATCGCTTTTGCACGTTTTTTAATGAACCAATTACTAACTGAGGTAGATGTACCTAATTCTAGAGGACTGGCAAAAACTGCTCTTCCAGGGACATATAGCCCATAGAATGCCCATGGCGAATTAATAAATGGTATCCCCATAGCACAAAATGCTACGATGCCTGATCCAACAGAAAGAATAAATCTCGCCCCGTACTTATCAATAATTCTGCCAACAAATGGCGATATAACAACAGCGGTTATTCCTCCTAGACTTACTGCTGTAGAGAAAAAACCTCTAGACCAACCGAAATGTTCAGTCATTGGGACCATAAAAATAGATAACACTGCAACAGACATTAATGGTCTTGAGCACAGCGCGATTCCGCAGCAAATTCCTACTACTACCCACCCATAGAAGAAAGGGAGTTTTTTAGCTAGATTGAATTTTTGAGATTTAAGTAGCATTTATAACAATTTGGTATATATAATTAGTCAATTAGTGCGCAATTAGGTATATTAGCATATGGAGCGTTTATGTCCAGAACTATAAAATTAGGGTTGGTTCAATTCAATCCAACAGTTGGTGATATATCTGGTAATGTTGAACGTATATGCAATATTATACGAAGTGCTAAAAAGGAAAGTATAGATCTATTAGCATTCCCTGAATTAAGTGTTACAGGGTATCCACCAGAAGATTTGCTTTATCAAAAATCTTTCGTTGAAGCGAATTTAAAATCGTTATCTGCGATATCGCAAGAGACTAACGGGATATGTGTAATCATAGGATTTGTTGATCAAGACAACTATTTGTTTAATGCTTCCTGTGTTATCAAAGATAATATTATTGTGGGGACTTATCACAAGCATATATTACCTAACTATGGTGTCTTTGATGAGCAGAGATATTTCGTATCTGGAAGCGCACAATTTGTATTTGATGTAAAAAATATATGTGTTTCGACTAATATTTGTGAAGACATATGGTTTTCTGATGGACCTACTAGGGAACAAAAAGCATTAGGTGCTGAATTAATAATCAATATTAATGCGTCTCCTTACCATATAGACAAAAGAGAACTAAGAGAATTGGAATTGTCCTCTCGGGCCAAAGAAAATGACATCCCTATTGCTTACGTGAATATGGTAGGTGGACAAGATGAATTAGTATTTGATGGGAACAGTTTCATGGTCGATAACCAGGGACAAACTATTGCCAGAGGAAGCTCTTTTATTGAAGAAATCGTAAAGATTGATGTAAGTTTTAGTGATGATAGATTAGATTGTGTGACTTCAAGTGAGAGTTTGGTTCTTGTTAATCATAATACTGAGCTTGTAAGAAATGAGATTGTTATTAAAGAGGGGATGGAAGAAATTTATGAAGCTTTGGTTTTAGGAACGAGAGACTATGTAAAGAAATCAGGGTTCGATAAAGTGTTACTAGGTTTGTCCGGCGGTATAGATTCTGCATTAACTGCGATGATCGCAGTAGATGCACTAGGTGCTTCGGCTGTTACAGGAGTAACAATGCCTTCAAGATATTCATCGACAGGAAGTATAAGTGATTCTGAGCTTCTAGCATCTAACATTGGTATGTCATTGCTGGAAATCCCTATAGAGCCTGCCCATCTGGCATTTGAAAATATGTTGTCTGAAGTGTTCGCAAATACAGAAGAGAATATTGCGGAAGAAAATGTGCAATCTAGGATTAGAGGAAATGTATTAATGACAATGTCTAACAAATTTGGTTGGTTAGTATTGACTACAGGAAATAAGAGTGAAATGTCGATGGGATATTCAACTTTGTATGGGGATATGGCTGGAGGATTTTGTGTAATCAAAGATATACCAAAGACTATGGTTTATGCTTTATGTGAATGGAAAAATAAGATTTCTGGTAGGAATCTTATACCGAGTATAATATTGGAAAAGCCGCCTAGTGCAGAATTGAAACCAGATCAGATAGACCAAGATTCGTTACCTCCGTATGATGTATTAGATAACATAATTGAATTATATTTAGAGCAAGGCTTGTCTTATTCGGAGTTATTGCGGCAAGGGTTTTCCAAATCAGACGTCAATCAAGTGATTCGTGCAGTTCATAGAAACGAATATAAAAGATATCAAGCACCTCCAGGCGTAAAAATCACTTCTAGGGCGTTTGGTAAGGATTGGAGAATGCCAATAATTAACAGATTTAATTATTGGGAAGATTAAAATTACGAGTTTTTCTTAAGTTGATTCAGTACGTCAGACAATCTTTTTTCGCTCAGTAATGTACGTGAATGTTTGGAGCCTAATATATTGTTGCGTAAGGTTAACACTTCTTTATGAAGGGCGGCACTTTTCTCGTACAAGTTTAGTTTTGAATAACAATTCGCGACGCTAGTCATACTGCGGAGAGTAGTGGGGTCGTTTTTACCTAGTTTATTGGTACGTTTTGTACAAACTACAGTAAATAAGTCAAGAGCTGATTGATAGTCTGCGCTTGCGTAGTAAGTATTTGCTAGGCGGCTGATAGATCTCAGCGTTATTAAGTGATTTTCACCGTAGGTTTTTAAATTCGCTGAGACAATTTTGGTGTATATTTCAATTGCTTTTGAATATTCACCTGAATTCCTAAATTTACGAGCCGTTTCATTATGAACATTCATCATGTTTGGAGAGGTTGAGTATTCGTTGTTATTAGTGTCCGATTTCATATTCATGTTAGTATATAGCATCTACTGAGATTTGAGTAAATCGGTGAAGGAAGGATCATTATTAGTACATTTGAATCCATGAGAAATAATAAAGATTTCCGCTATTTGTTAGTTGGGAATTTTTTTGGTAACTGTGCAGTATGGTTACAATTTGTGAGTGTGGGCTGGCTTACTTATGATCTTACAGGGTCTGGGATCCAATCTATGATGACTGTTGCTATTCGAGCTATCCCTACGTTATTACTGAGCCCTGTAGGTGGTGTTTGGGCTGACAAAATGAGTCGAAATAAATTGGCTGCGGTATCTCAAATGTTTACAGCGATCACAGCACTAATTTTCGCGTTTGCATTGGTCTTGGGTTTGGTCGATAACGTTATTTATATTTATGCGTATATGATATGTACTGGATTAGGATTTGCGGTGACTCAACCGGTTAGGCAAGCTTTGATAGCTAACACAGTGAGACCGGAAGATTTGGGGAATGCTCTGGCGCTTAATGCAATGACTGTTACTTCAATGAGGCTATTAGGAGCAGTTATTGCTGGATCATTAATAGTGTATGTTGACTATCAATGGAACTTTTTTGTCGAAACTGCTCTTTATATAGGTATGACTGTTTTGCAAATACCTATGAAAACCCCATTTACTGATAAACGAACTGCTGAAATTAAATCTCTTTATGGGGATTTGTTAAGTGGAATTGGGTATATTGTGAAGAATACGACTGTATTACGACTAATGATTTTGAACTTTTTGAGAACCGTTGTTTTTACTCCTGTTTTATTATTGCTACCCTATTACACATCTGAAGCTTTGGGAGCTGAGGCTGATATTGGAACATTGATGATAATAATGATGGGAATAGCTGGAGTATTATCTAGTTTATACATATCCACATTTGGATATGTTATTAGAAAAGGGTTTATTGGTCCTGTCACATTGATTGGTGGCGGAATCGTTATCCTTACGCTAGGTATGTCAGATATTATATGGGTATCAGTTCCTATAATGTTGCTGCTGGGGGTGTGTCAAACTCATTTTATAGTTAGTAATCAAACTTTAATTCAAGAAACCGTGCCTGATGAATATCGAGGGCGAGTATCAAGTGTGTGGCATTACGAACAAGGACTAATACCACTTTCTACGTTGGCTATAGGATTGATTGCTACTAATCCCCTTTGGGATATTGGTATATCAAACAGTTTAATTATTACTGGTCTATTTACTATCATTTTGAGTGCAATATTGCTTTTATGGTACAAGGATATTGCAAGACTAAAATAGGATTTAAATATTAGGAGGTTATATGGATATTGGATTTGTAGGACTAGGAAATATGGGAGGCCCCATGGCTGTTAATATGGCAAAAAAAGGCCATAAATTAACTGTTCATGATTTGAGGAAAGAGTCGGCTATCGAGCTACTGGAAATGGGTGCAGATTGGTCGGATACCCCAAAAGGCGTCGTTAGTAACAATGAAGTGGTATTTACTTCATTGCCAGTTCCGAGAGATGTTGAAACAGTAGTTCTTGGAGAGAATGGCATAATTGAAGGAACCACAGGGGATAATATATATGTTGATTTATCAACTAACTCTCCCACAATTATCAGACGGATTCACGACGAATGTGCCCAAAAAGGCATTAAAGTTTTAGATGCACCAGTGAGTGGTGGCACTTACGGAGCTGCTGCCGGAACACTAGCTGTTATGGTGGGTGGTGATGAAGAGACTTTTAATCAAATCAAACCAGCGTTGGATGCGATAGGTTCCCATGTTGTTTACTGCGGACCTATTGGAAATGGTATGGTAACAAAGATTTGTAATAATCTTCTTAGTATGGGAATTGGAGTTTTGATGTCTGAAGCTCTTACACTTGGAGTAAAAGCTGGAATGGATTTGGAGACTTTGGCTGATGTGATAACCAATAGTACCGGGGGCAATAAAAGATTGGCTGATAAGTTCCCAAGATTTTTGTTTCAGGGTAACTTCGAACCTGGGTTTGCGACAGCTTTAGCAGCAAAAGACGTTAGATTAGCTACAGATCTTGGTAGAGAATACGGGATTCCTATGGAATTGTCTAATTTAGTGGATCAAAGGCATGTAGAAGCACTATTTAGAGGCTGGGGTCATGAAGACTCTGACGCGGTAGCTAAGTTACAGGAAGAAAAATCAGGAATCCAACTACGCACCAAGAAATAGAATGGATTTTCATTAACATGAAAAAGGAGACATGGCATGGGAAGACTTGCAGGGAAAGTAGCCATTGTTACGGGGGCAGGATCCAGTGGACCTGGTGTAGGAACAGGTAAAGCTACGTCAATATTATTTGCTAGAGAAGGTGCAAAAGTATTGCTAGTGGATATGAATGAATCTGCGGCAAATGAAACTTTGAAAGAAATCACCAAAGAAAATGGTGTAGGAGCTGTTTTTAGGTGTGATGTTACAAAGGCAAAAGATTGCCAGAACATGTCGGATTTTGCTGTGTCTGAATTTGGCAGAATAGATATATTGTTCAATAATGTAGGTATTAGCGGGCCAGGATCCACGACCGATGTACAGGAAGATGTTTGGGACAAAGTTCTAGATATCAATCTAAAAAGTATGATGCTTACCAGTAAATATGTTGTCCCGCATATGATCCAAACAGATGGTGGTTCAATCATAAACATATCTTCCATAGTTGGTCTAAGATCAGGAGGAGGTCGCCCGAGTATTCCGTATGCGGCATCCAAAGGTGGCGTAATCGCATTAACAAAATCAATGGCGGTTCAATTAGGTAGAGATAATGTAAGGGTGAATTGTATTGCACCTGGGCACATCTATACTCCTATGGTAAGCAGGATGACACCTGAAATGAGAGCAAAACGCAGGACAGCTGGACCGTTAGGAACAGAAGGCACAGCTTGGGACATCGCATGGGCTAATGTGTTTTTGGGAAGTGATGAATCCAGATGGATTTCTGGTATAACAATGCCGATTGATGCAGGGCTTCTAGCCGCTACCCCATTATCTGTTTATGATAGCATCAGATCTGAATAGACTATAAATCAGGTAACGGAACAGTATCTCCAGTACGGTTTTGCCATATTCGTATACGAGCTGCCATGTCTCGAATTCTATCTAGGTGTTTGGGATCATTGAATAGATTGGTTTCTTCGTGAGGGTCAGTGTTTAGGTCGAATAATTCATTTTGGTCTCCAGAACAGAGATTTAGTTTCCAGCGATTAACAATAATTGATCTCCACATAGAATGATTCATCCTATCTATTTCAGGAGTTGCCTGTCCACGATCAAAGTGTCCTTCACGGATTCCATTCCATTCTACAACGACGTCGGTCTCGTCAAGAGAATTAGTGCCACAGAGTACGGCCAGACGAGATTCTCCGTGTAAATATTCTGGAATATCTTGATTTAATAAATCGAGAATTGTAGGAACTAGATCTATTTGGCTGAAACTACCATCAATTTCAGTTGGTGATTTCGATAATGATGGCACACTGATCAATAAGGGTACTCGTGCGGATTCTTCATAAAAAGATCTTTTTTCTAACATGGCATGATCTCCAAGGAGATCACCGTGGTCACTAGTGAAAACAATAATTGTGTCATTAGTTAAATCTGCGCGTTCTAGAGCAGATGTGATTTTACCAACCATTTTATCCACAAGGGAGACGGTACCATAGTAATGAGCTCTCAACCGTCGCCAGCCTGCTTCTGTAGTTACATCTTCTCCGACAGCTGCCCATGTACTCATGTATTGATCTTTAGAAGGATCACCATGGTCCAAATATTGGAGATAGTATTCGGATTTTAGTCTATTAAGTAAAGACACATTTTCTGGCTTTTTCAGGAACGTGGGCCCTACTGGTAGTTCTTCTGGATCATATGTATCTTGCATAGGTCCTATGTATGGAGAATGAGGCTCTATACAACTGACATACATAATAAAAGGATCTTCTTTATGTGTATCGATAAACTCTGCAGCTCTATCTCCTAAGTAAGGCGCCATTTGGTATTCTTCTGGGAATGAAACTACGTAGTTATGGCTAAAAGTGTCCACTTTGCCGTCTGTTTTGTCTGGGACAAATCCATTATCTACTAGATGTTGATGATAATCACTACGACTGGATATGGGGCCTCCTCGTACGAATTTCCCTTCATATCCGTCTTCTGTGCTAATCCATGTGTCAAAACCATGTTGTGCGGTATCTCCATGGCCTAGGTGCCACTTCCCAAAATATCCACAAGTGTACTCATTAGATACCATTTCTGCGATCGAATTTACTTCAGTAGACAATTCAATGCCGTTTAATACGGGACCGGCGGCATGCGGATAGAGTCCCGTAATAATCGATGCTCTAGAAGGAGTACATACGGGTTGTGTTACATATGCATTTTTGAAGATGAAGCTTCTATTTGCTAGGTCATTAAGGTTGGGTGTTTGAATCCAGTCATTACCGTAACAGGCCATTGTGTCTTGTCGTTGTTGATCACTAAATATGAATATTAGATTTGGCTTTTTGCTCATGGATTTATCTCCAGTAGATATTTTTACTTCACGTCCGTAACACACCGGAAACCTAAGTTTCCGGTAGAGCTATCTGGAGTGTTAGAACTTCGTGCAGCTATTCTGTATCTATTACAGTAGGAATCATGACATAAATAGGACCCACCTTTTATTGTTTTATACGTTCCGGGTGAGGGATCTTGGGGGAATTTTGTTAACGTATCGCTGGAATGATTAGTTGTGAACCAGTCTGAACACCATTCCCAAACATTTCCTGCCATATTGTACAATCCGAAATTGTTAGGGCTGAATGTATTTACTGGAGCGGTGCCTATGAATCCGTCTAATTGCGTGTTATTACTGGGGAAAGTACCCTGCCACACATTACACATATATTTGTTATCTATCATAAGGTCATCTCCCCAAGGGTATTTTATTTGATTTAACCCTCCTGTTGCTGCGTACTCCCATTCCGCTTCGGTAGGCAATCTTTTTTTTGACCAGTTACAATATTCAACAGCATCATTCCAAGATATATGAACGACCGGATGATTCCCTCGTGTTTCTATAGATGAATCAGGTCCTTCTGGGTTGGTCCAATCAGCTCCTTTTACTACCAACCACCAAGGGGTCGCCGGGGGACTCACGTTATTGTGACTTAAAGTTTCTTCTGATATGAAGTTTTTAAACACGAATGACCATCCATATCGTTCGGCTTCGGTGACATACCCCGTAGACCTGACAAAATCGTTGAATTGTTGGTTAGTTACCGCCCAGCGGTCAATGTAAAATGGGCTGATTTCTACTTGTCTGGTGGGACCTTCCCCATCATACGGATAACCTAATTGGTCGTCACTACCCATTGTGAATGTCCCGCCGTTAATGTATACCATTGAGGGGTCGTTATCTGCTATTTGTGATGTATTTGATGTTAAAGGAGCAGATAAGTTAGGACTTATGGATGAGAAGGTGTTCCTGTCCACAGTGCAGCAGGAAGAATTTTCATGCTGGGTCAAGATTGCTCCTTTCTAGATATTAACCAGATTATAGCTCCTAGAATGGTTATTATTAGAGTTGTAACTATCGAAGTAATAGCATTTGGTGTTAAATATCTGGATTCGGTTAGAGTTACAGTAATCCTAGAGTCAATTTTACCTGCGATTTTTTCATTGGCATTTTGAGGTTCATTAGTGAATTTGTTTTTGATTGTGCCTAAACTCTCAATAAATTTAAAAGTTTTATCAAACGAGCTTCTCTTGATTAATATTGATACCTCTATACTTTGAGCGCCGTCTTTGTAATTTGATGAAATGTATTCAACATTCCCATCGTCGTTTTCGATAAAGTTGGTTATTGTGTTTAGATTTTGAGTTACATTAGATGTGGATAATTCCATTACACCATAGGGTGCTCCGGTGCTATTACTATAAGGAGTAACTAAGCTTATATTGATTGTGGACATTAGTATTTTACTGTCATAATACTTGAGCCTTCCTTCTATTGATTCAATTTCAGAACGAATTCTGGATAGTTCCCTCTCGACGGCAACTATATCGGATATAGAAGTTGATTTATCCAGCAGATTCAGCAAACTCGTTTCTTCGCGTGTGTAATTTTTCAGACGCGCATTAAGGTCGATTAATTGCTCCGATACATCCTCTGCGCCAATAGATTTGTTTAACACGATACCCAGGCTTTCTAGTTTATCCATGAAGTGGTAAAACTCGTTCTGAGGTATTCTGAGTGTTATATTGGCATTCTGGTTGTAGTCTGTTCCATAGCTGTTCAGGTGTTCTACATAACCATTATTATTAGTGGCCATTTGCTTAATGGTGCTCAAATTAGCTTCTATCGAATCAACTTCTATTGTGATTGATCCGGTGTAAATTTCGCTTGAGTCATCAGTGTTTAGGGATGACTTACTGTGATTTGTGGAAGGCTCGGGCATTATGCTCATTTCACTAACTTGGGAAACTATCGGAGATGACATTATCGAGTCTTCCATCACATATTCCGCAGACATGTCACTGTTGGATGTAGGCCAAATGGAACATCCAACAGTTAACAACATTATCAATATTGTAAGAATGCCTGTGGTATGGAAATAGCGGGTAAGCATTTATTTACTCTTCATCTGGGTGAGTACTGATGAATTTACCTGCCTTGTTAGCATCGATATCAGCCCGCAATTCTACACCGGCTGCTTCTTCTTGAAGTTTAGTTGTAATACTACTATCTGATTCAGCCCAGCCTCTGTTTAGACAAGATGCTGAAATCTGTTCAGATAAATTAGCTATTGGCATAGGAACATTATATTCTCTGCCTAATTCAGTAGCTAGCGCTATATCTTTATGTGCTAGTTGGAGTGCAAAAGATGCAGGTTCATAATTTCCTGTAAATGCCATTCTAGGCAACCCTTCGTGCAGCACACGCATCCTACCTAGAGATCCTCTTCTTATTGCTTCCCACAATAATTCTAAATCTACTCCTGCTTTTACCCCTAAAGTTAAGCCTTCGACAATCGCTTGTCTCACGCCATGCCCAATCATGTTGTGGGCTAGTTTAGCTATAGTTCCTGCGCCAATTTCTCCGCAGTATGTTACTTTGTCTCCGAATGAATCTAAGAGAGGTTTTACTCTGTCATAGATTTCGCGATTACCTCCAACCATTACCGCTAGATTTCCACTCGATGCACCAGTTTTCCCTCCACTGACCGGTGCATCTAAAACATATGCACCTTTCTCTCTGTAGATAGGTTCAAGTTCCCGTATTAATGTAGGTCTACTAGTGGATAAATCGATGTAAATAGTCCCAGGCTGAATTCCTTCAAGAATCCCTTCTTTTGTTGTTGATACTAATTCGACTTCTTTGGGCCCAGGTAAGGAAGTGAACACCACATTACAGCGAGTGGCTACATCAGCAGGTGAACTACCTAGAGAAGCTCCGCCTTCTAGTAATGGCTTAGTCATTTCTTCTCTGAGATCATACACAACCATTGGGTATCCAGCTTTTTGGATATTTAGCGACATCCCTCCGCCCATGTTACCGAGTCCTATAAATCCAACTGTTTCCATACTAATTCTCCTATGGTATTGATAAGCGAATTGTAGTTAAATGAGATTAAGCGGTCAACAATAATTTAGTTGTAAATACATGTGGCCAAATATAGAATGAATTCATTTCTGGAAGGAGTGAACCGATGTATACAAAAGAAGTTTTGAGTTTAGAACAAGTAAGACGTGCGATGAATACTATGTTGGACCAAGTACTTAAAGAGCCAGGACGGCCGGTCGCTATTGCTATTTTGGATGAAAATACGAATTTGCTAAATTATTCCAGAATGGATGGATGCAGATTAAATCCACAAAGTGTAGCTATAAGAAAAGCTTATACATCGGTGATGTTTGCACAGAATTCTTCAGACTTTGCAGAGAGACTTAAGAACGACAACAGACAGGTGACAGATTTTGGTAATCCTAGTTTGGTTGCTGTAAAAGGTGGAGTAGTTGTTTTGGGTAAGACCGGAGATGTCCTAGGGGGGATCGGGGTTAGTGGCTTAACCGCTGAAGAAGATGAAGAAATTGCTTTACTAGGATTGAAAGCGTTAGATTTATAAGATTGTAGGAGAAAAACATTATTATGGAATTTGAAACTGGAATAATTAATACATTTGTTGGTAGTGGAGAACTCGGCACTGAAGGAGATGGTGGTTTACATGATAAAGCGCAACTTAATGAACCGTTTATGTGTGCATTTGACTCGGATGGAAATTTGTTTTTTTGCGAAAGTAGAGGAAACAGAGTCCGTAAAGTTGATATGAAAACCGGTATAGTTAGTGGAATTGCAGGAACCGGAGGTATCGGTTATTCAGGGGATGGTGGACCGGCGATTGAAGCAACCTTTAATGAGCTTTATGGTCTTCAGGTGGATGTTAACGGTGATGTATATGTGGTTGATCGACTTAATAGTGTGGTGCGTAAAATTGATCAGTCTACTGGTGTTATAAACACTGTTGCAGGTACAGGTGAAGCAGGTTATTCAGGTGATAATGGGCCAGGGACCGAAGCGATGTTAAATGAACCTAATGACTGTTTTCTTGATGGCAAAGGAGGTCTGTTAATCGCGGATGTTCAAGATCAAAGGATTCGTAGACTAGATTTGACATCTGGGATTATAACAACGTTTGCAGGTAATGGAGAGACTGGACGCGATGGAGACGGTGGCCCAGCAACACAGGCGAGCATATTCGGGGCAAGAGCAGTTTGTACAGATTCTCAAGGTAACACATATATATGTGAACGAAATGGTAATGGCATAAGAATCGTTGATTCAAAAGGTGTCATGCATACTTATGCTGGCACAGGTGAAAGAGGCTACGAAGGAGATGGCGGTACTGCTATCGATGCAACTTGGGGTGCTCCTAAAGCAATAAGATGTGATGTTAATGATAATTTAGTAGTGGTTGACACAGAAAATCACGCAATCAGAGTTATAGATAAAGATACTCACTTAGTCACTACAGTTGCAGGAGGCAAATTAGGTGGTGATGGAGATGGAGGTCCAGCTACTAGTGCCGGGCTGGATAGGCCTCACGGCTGTGATATTGACTCTAGCGGCAATATTTTTATCGCGGATAGTAATAACCATAGAATCCGGGTTGTTGGGGCTTGAATTGGTACTAGATTAATCTCTTGATTAATGAATCCGGTAAATCTTGGAAGCGTTGTTGAAAAATAGTCGGATTTAGATCATTTACGTGGTAGGTCGACTGTGTGAGTAATGCGACTCCATTCAAGAAGTCATTCTCATGAATATATTCAGCCAAGATTTTTTCGTCAGGTCCTCCATTATGGTAATTGCCTAACGGAAAAGCCATGCCGGTAGTCTGATACCCTTCACTCCAAAAGGCACTCGCTTCGCAGACTCCTCCACTCATAAGTTGCCGTTGGCAAGTGAAACCTTTGTCTGTTTTAGTAAGGTTTTCTTTGGCTTTAACTAAAATTGATTCTGCTTCATTATCGAAAGTAGTCCCTGCATCTCCAACTCGTATTACGGGTCCTTTTCCGACCTCCGCCCCTGGTAGAGTCCTGCTGGCTTCTATAGAAACAACATAAGTAGATTTTGGGATTAATCCGGACTTTGCAAGTAATCGAGCTCCTACTAGACCAACTTCTTCAGCGCAAGTAAAAATCCCGTAAATAGGTTGTTTGTCTTCTGAAGAAATTCGAGATTTTAGAATTGATATCATTGCTGCGCATCCAGCTAAATCATCCAATGCGCGCATCGTAATAATGTTAGATTCAAGTTTGAAATCAACTAGGTCAAAAACCGCTGGTACTGGTAGTGTATCAATACTATTAAGTGCATCGGAATAGACAAGGAAAGTGGAATTATCTACCGGGTTCGGACCAACTATATGGCCTTTATACCTCGAGTTTGGTTCAATAACGATCTGAACATCCACTCCTTCCTTACTACCGTACGAAGGAATTCCTCCTAAAGGTTTTGCAACTAGGTGTTCTGCAGTATGGTCAATAATTTCGAATCCTGGGTGATCCATATGAGCTATAAAGGCGATCCCACGGTCAGAGGAATTGTCAGTATTTATACTAGCGATGATATTGTTGTACCTATCTTTGACCCAAGGAATATCTGATTCATCTAAAAGTGAACAGATTTTGGAAGACATCCAGGTTTCATGGAATGAGACTGCTGGGATGTTACCTAATTCCGATAATATTTGTAATGATGGTTCCATTATTTTAAATTCCTACTTTACATATGTTGAAACTAGAGGGATATGAGCCTACATGGTAACATACGACATAAATTGGTATTTATAAGATGATAGAGGTATATTTTGTTAAAGCAATTCAAAGTTAATCCCGAAGATTCTTTGTTGGTACAGTCTAAAGATTTAGGTGACTTAGTATCAGCAATCTTTCAGAAAATGGGAGTACCTAAAGAGGATGCAGATCTTGGTGCAGATGTGCTTGTTTCTGCTGATTTAAGAGGAGTTGATTCTCACGGGGTGTCTAACATGCTGCGGAATTATGTGAACGGTTACACAGCAGGACAGATTAATCCCACTCCTGACATGAAGATAATCAAAGAAAGTCCAGCTACTGCTAACATCGATTCTGATCGCGGATTAGGAATTATTACAGTTCCCAAAGCAATGGATATTGCTATAGAGAAGGCGAATACAGTAGGTGTTGGTATGGTTACTATAGGCAATGCTAGGCATCTAGGTATGGCTTCTTACCATGCTATGAAAGCGTTAGAGCATGACATGATAGGCGTATGTATGACTAGTTGTCCCCCTTCTGTGTTGCCTACTTATGGGGCAGAGCCCAGATTAGGAACCAACCCAATTGCTATGGCGGTCCCTGCTAAAAATGATCATCCGTTTGTATTTGATGCTGCGACGAGTGCGGTAGCTAGTAACAAGATCGGTATTGCTCGTAGACTAGGAGCCAAACTTGAACCAGGTTGGTTAGCTGATGAATTTGGAACACCGATTATGGAAACGATGGATGTTCCAGAAAAGTATCAATTGCTTCCCGTTGGTGCGACCAGAGAGCTAGGTTCTCATAAAGGGTATGGGTTATCTTGTATAGTTGATATTTTGGGTGGTGTATTAACAGGGTTTGGCTATGGAGCCAACCCAGGAAGGCCTAACTTTGGGCATTATGTTGCTGCTTACAAAATTGATGCTTTTACAGATGTGGAAGAATTCAAATCTACTATGGATGAATGGATGCACATGATGAAGAGTACTAAACCAGCGCCAGGAGAAGAAAGAGTGATGGTAGCTGGTCAACCTGAGTATGAAATGGAAATGATTAGATCCAAAGAAGGCATCCCATTGCATGAAGAAGTAGTGGATTGGTTTAAAGATATTTGTGGGGAATTATCGATAGATTTTTCTTTGGGGTAAAGTATTCGAGCTTTAAATGAAATTACTAAAGATTGTAATTGTACTGATTGGCCTATTAATAATATTGAGATTTATTGCTCCTGCTGTGTTGCCTCGAGCTTTCTCGTACGTATTTAATTCAGGGTTGGCATTTACTAGATCGCAGGTGGAACTATTACTTATATCAGCCTCAGTGATAATAGTTCTTCTTCTGTTCAGGATCTTCAGAATGAAAAAATGATTTTATACTAAGAAGTTATTCACTAGTTTTACAAACTCGTCAGTCTGTTCCATGTGTGGGAGGTGGCCACAGTTGTCGATCAGGTTTAATTGTGAATTTGGTATGGCGTGTTGAAACAGAGTCGCGCATTCAGGAGGTATCACAGCGTCGTTTTTACCCCAGATTATTTGAACTGGATTCTTAACTCTGTTTAATGTATAAGGGAGTTTGGGATCAAACATGTATGGCTTCCAGCATAGTCTGACAGCAGTTTCTCTGTTCTTGTCAGCAACGTATTGGGGATTGAAACTGCCTGTTGATCCAGTGATGTAATATGTCCCGGATGGAGCATCAGCATTTTCAAATACTTTCTCAAATTCAGGTACTTGACTAGAATTTTTAACCATTAGTTGGGCAACCTGTTGAGGGGTTAGCAGAAATATATCAACTATGTCTGATTGTTGTGGTTTAATCCCTGCAGAGTCGACTAGTACTACTTTGTTGAAGAGGCTAGGTGAAACAGAAAGTAATTCTGCTGCAATCCATCCGCCTATAGAAAAGCCGATTAAATTACAGTTTTCTAACTGTAATTCTTCTATGAACCAGCTGTAAAAACAGCTGAGGTCACTGATGGTTTGAATCCAGGAAGGTTTTTCTGAATTCCCAAAACCTGGATGAGAAGGGATGTAAACTGTGTGATTTTGTGATAGTTGCTCGGCATATTCAAGCCATCCTAGGCTTCCATCTGTTCCATGAAGGATTAGTAAAGGATCTCCTGATCCTCCTGTCAACATTTCAATTTGTGTATTACATATATTTAGGGTTTCTAGTTTAAAATCTCCGGCCATGTGGTTACAGCTCCTTCCCGATATATCATTGATTAATCCTAAAGGCGGAACAGATGATGGTCAAGTTTCGCCTTAGCTCGATTTGGTGAAAAATGTAAATGAGGTTACAATTTATCTGTAGCTATTTATGTTATAAGTTTTCAGTATTAATAGAGGTTATGCATTGGCTAAAATATTGGTTACTGATCCTATATCTGATCAAGGGATTTCAATATTACAAGAAGGTCATGAAGTTGATATACGGACAGGATTAACTGCTGAGGAATTGAAACAAATCGTTTGCGATTATGACGGATTAGTTGTTCGTAGTGAAACGAAGGTTACGGAAGATATAATTATTGCAGCAAGTAAATTACGTGTCATAGCCAGAGCAGGAATAGGCGTTGATAATATTGATGTATCAGCTGCAACAAATGCAGGTATTGCGGTTATTAACTCCCCAACAGGCAATATAATTGCTGCTGCTGAGCATACAATGGGTTTGATCTTGGCTAGTGCTAGGCATATTCCCCAAGCTGCTTCATCAATGCGATCAGGATTGTGGCAGCGTGGTAATTTTATGGGTAGTGAACTGAAGAACAAGGTTTTAGGCATTATAGGCGCAGGGAAAGTAGGCTCGGAAGTGGCCAAAAGAGCAAAAAGTTTTGAAATGAATGTGATTGCGTATGATCCATTCATAAGTACTGATCGTGCAAACAGGATGGGAATAGAATTACGAAGTTTGGAAGAATTATTGTCATCAAGTGATTTTGTAACTTTGCATACACCTTTTATGGAATCTACAGAAAACATGCTATCGGATGCACAATTTGCACTAATGAAAAATGGAGCTAGATTGGTGAATGTTGCTAGAGGGGAATTGATTGATGATGATGCTTTATTAAGAGCTTTGGAATCAGAGAAAATATCGGTGGCTGCTCTGGATGTGTTCAGAGGAGAACCTTCGATAGACGAAAGATTGAGTGAACACCCTAATATAATTGCGACCCCTCATCTTGGAGGCTCCACTGTAGAAGCTCAAGAAGCTGTAGCTATTGAAGCAGCTGAACAATTGATAGATATACTTAATGGCTCCTTCGGGAAGAATATTGTGAATGCACCCATGTTAGGACCAGAAAACCAATCCGTCGTATCTCCAATGATCCCGGTTGCTGAAATGATTGGGAAATTGGCGATCGGTTTATCTGAAGGGCAATTCAGATCCGTTAGTTTGATTTATGAAGGAGAAATTTCTGGATATGACACTTCCGTTTTGAAGTCCGCATTTTTAGCTGGATTTATTCAAGGAACTACTAATGAACAGGTTAATGCAATTAATGCGCCTTTGATTGCTAGTGCTAGAGGTCTAGATCTGTCTGAACAGAAGCAGCGTACAGAAAACGAGTATACTAGCTTGATTACGGCAGTATTAAATACTTCTGAAGGTCAAATTACACTTTCTGGAACTTCTTCAAGGAATGAAGTGCACTTGGTAAGATTCAATGAATATTGGTTAGATATAGTGTTAACAGGGCCGTATCTATTGTTTGTGGATAATGATGATAGACCAGGTTCAATTGGTGCAGTTGGTACTGTTGCAGGAAGACATAATGTAAATATAAATTTTATGGAAGTTGGGCGTGTTGATTTGAGAGGGAGAGCAATGATGGTGCTAGGCATTGACGATTATGTCCCGAGTGCTATGCTTGAAGAAATGAGAAATTTACAACAAATACATAGTGTAAGATTGGTTCGCACGGTATAGAAAGAATAATAGGAGAGGATAAAATGGCAGATAAGATAGGAATTATGGGTTCAGGAGCATTAGGAAGTTATGTGGCGGCGTTTTTGGCGAAAGAAGGTGAAGATGTAACTATCATTGATATGTGGCCTGAACATGTTAATACGATTAATGAAAAGGGATTACATGTTACAGGTAGCCAGGGTCCGTTCACTGTTCCCATTAAGGCGATGCATTTGACAGATGCTCAATCCATATATGATAAGTTTGATTATGTTTTTATTTCAATGAAATCTTACGATACTGAATGGGCTACATATTTCATTGATAGATATGTTAAACCAGAAGGATTTTTCATATCACTTCAAAACTGCTGGAATGATACTGTAATAGCTTCGATAGTGGGGGCTGAGCGATCCTTGGGATGTATAGCTTCGCACATTGAGGTTGCTCTTTGGGAACCAGGGCACGTTACACGAGGTGGTCAAGTGGGTCGTGATCATGGTCATGTAGTGTTCAGAGTGGGGGAGCATCATGCGGAAATTACACCTAGAACAGAAATGATTGCTAATAAACTCAATTGGATTGACGCTGCCTATGCTACAGATAATCTTTGGGGAGAACGCTGGGCGAAATTATGTCAGAACTCAATGGGTAATGCGATTTCTGCTATGTCCACATTAGGTTCACAAGACATGGCTGATGATCCGAGATGTAGATTAATTAGGATTCATCTTGCTAAAGAAGCAGCTATGGTTGGGCTTGGCCAGAACCTAAATGTTGTTGATATCAATGGAACTCCTGCTGAAAAATGGGCTGAAGCTGATAAAGGTGACGTATTTGAAGAATTAGATGAGATGATGTCCCAAAAAGGTGGCCGGGTAAATTGGTTAGCGTCTATGGCTCAAGACGTACATAAAGGTCGACATACGGAGACAGATTTTATGAATGGGTTGGTCTGCAGGAAAGGTGATGAATTAGGTATAGATACACCATTTAACGATGCAATTGTCAATGCAATGCACTCGATAGATGATGGTACTTTGCCAGCAGGTCCCACCAATGTAGATCTAATAATGCGAGCTGTTGGTAGATAGGTGTACATTAAAATAGAACCTGCAGGGTTTTCTATGCAAAGCATTACCCTAGTGTTCGATTTAGATAATGTTGATCCTGAAGATTCAGAGATCTTAGAATATTTAGAATCTAATGATCTATTGCCTCGAAATCAATTTGTTGATTCTTATGAAGATAAGGACAATTGTCATGTTATGGAATTTGGCGGTTGTTATATGGGACGACACCTTGAGGCAGTAGCATTCATACAACGAGAATCAGTTGAGACTGAGCTGCTTACAGATTTTGTGGTTTCCCATGTAGATTTTGAACAGTATCCGATCTCTAAGAATAAATTGATTGAGTCTTTAATATCTATATTGCGTAGTCCTGAATCTTTTGTGATTAAAGATAATGCTGAATTATCTGTCAACTTAAGCGAAGACGATTTGTCCAGGGGCATTGATATGGTGCTTTCATAGTTGGAGCGGGCGATGAGGATCGAACTCACATAACTAGCTTGGAAGGCTAGGGCTCTACCATTGAGCTACGCCCGCTTAATAAAGCTTTCACGATATGGAATTATAAACGTTTTTGTGGGTTTTTTGAACTAGTCGGATTTATGTTGTTGCAAGTACTTTAGCAACCACATCTCCGATATCTCCGGGAGTCGGAATAATGTGACAACCAGCCTTTTGTAAAGCCGATACTTTTGATGCGGCTGTTGCTGTAGCACCTGTTATGATTGCTCCAGCGTGCCCCATACGTTTCCCTGCTGGAGCAGTTGCACCGACTATTAAACTGCATACAGGTTTACTTATGTTGTTTTTGATGTGTTCGGCAGCCTCTTGTTCCATAGTTCCACCGATTTCGCCTATGAAAACGATAAGGTCAGTATCAGGGTCATTTTCGTATAAATCTAGTATATCTATGTAATTGGTTCCTATAATGGGATCTCCTCCAATTCCTACGCAGCTAGATTGCCCGATTCCTAGCAATGTAAGTTGGTGCACTGCCTCATATGTTAAAGTGCCACTCCGCGATACAACGCCAACATTTCCGGGTTTATGAATAGCACCAGGCATAATTCCTACTTTACAACGGTCTACCGGGTTAATTGCCCCGGGGCAATTGGGCCCGATAAGTCTTACAGGCTTCGATTGTACATAACGGATCGTACCAACCATATCATTGACTGGGATACCTTCAGTTATACATATGATTAGGGGTATTTCGTTGCTTGCGGCTTCACATATCGCATCAGGGGCGAAAGCTGGAGGCACGAATATCAATGAAACGTTGGGATTAGCAATGGCCTTTGCTTCTGCTACTGTATTAAATATCGGCACAGTATTATTAAAAGTTTGACCTCCTTTACCTGGGGTAACCCCAGCGACAACGTTTGTACCGTATTCTATTCCAGTAGTTGCATGGAAACTTCCTTCTTTTCCAGTGATTCCTTGCACCATAATTCGAGATTCTTTATTTAATAAAATGCCCATTTATAAACTATCCTGGTAGATTACTGATCGCTTTTGCTGCCTCGGATAGTGTTTCAGCAAAAGTGACGTTTAAATCTGAGTTTCGAAGAATTTGTTGGCCTTCATCAACATTTGTACCCAGCATTCTTACGACAAGCGGTAATCTGGAACCTGTCTGAGCGTATGCTGATACGATTCCATCAGCAGCAATATCACATCGTAATATTCCGCCAAATATATTGACGAGTACTTTGGTTACTTTTGGATCAGATAATATAATTGAAACGGCTTTGGCTACCTTCTCCACGTCAGCCCCTCCTCCTACGTCGAGGAAGTTAGCAGGGGATGATCCTGCTTGGTTAGTAACGTCTAATGTGGCCATAGCTAGACCGGCACCATTAACCAAACATCCCACATTACCGGTTAAATTAACGTAAGCTATTCCTAAGTCTGTAGCTTCAGCTTCTAGTTGGTCTTCTTGCCCGCGGTCTCGGAGCTGGATTAAATCAGAATGTCTGAAAAGGGCGTCGTCTTCTATATTAAGTTTTCCATCTAAAGCAACAATTTTTTGGTCACTAGTGATCACTAATGGATTAATTTCCAGTAATGAAGCATCAATATCATAGAAAATTTTCACCAGTGACTGGACCAACTCAGTAAACTCTGAAGTAGCTTCTCTAGGGATATCTAGTTTTGTAATTAAGTTTCGGATTTGGAACGCTTGTAGTCCTACTGAGGGGTTGATGTTTTCATATATTATATCGTCTGGATTAGATTCAGCGACTTCTTCAATCTCCATGCCACCAGCTTTGCTTGCGAGTATTGTTGGGCATTGATTATTGCGATCTAAGGTCATTGCTATATATAGCTCAGTTTTTATATTTGTTAATTCTTCTACAAGGATACTTGTTACTGGTACTCCTATCTCATCAGTTTGGTGCGTAACGAGATTGGTCATTAGCATGTCATTAACATAAGATTGAGCTTCTTTAAGACTGGATACTAATTTGACTCCACCTGCTTTCCCTCGACCACCAGCATGAACTTGGCATTTTAGTACACAGTTTTCACCTATGGTTTGTATGGCATCTTTGATTTGACTTGCATCAGTTATTAAAATGCCATTAGGTACATTAAGTTCGTAGTCTCTGAATATCTGTTTGGTTTGGTATTCATGTAATTTCATATTTAGAATCTGCGCTTATTTTTGTGTGTAAGGGCCTTCCAAGAATTTAAATATGTCGGATTCTGCGGATAATACGACTGTGGTATCTGTACTGAGTATATTCTTGTAAGCTTCTAGGCTTTTTCGGAAAGCGAAGAAATCTGGGTCTTTGTTCAGTGATTCAGCCAGGATTTTGATCGCTTGAGCTTCTCCTTCACCTCTAATTTCATTGCTGGTTTTTTGAGCCTCTGCCTTTATTATAGTTGCTTGTTTATCGGCATCCGCTTTAATTTTTAGTTCTTTTTCGTCTCCTTCAGCTCTAAACCTACTAGCAATTCTGTTTCTTTCTGCTCTCATTCTAGTATATATGCTGGGAGTAACTTCATCAGGGAAGTCAGCTCTTTTGATTCTTACATCAGTGATTTCTATCCCCAGATCTTGTTCGGTAACTTGCTGTCTAACATCAGCCAGAACGACCATTAATATTTCATTCCGAGTTTCTGTTCCCACGTAAATTGGTATCCCTTCTGTGTCTACTACTTGAGTGCCAATTTCAGTTAATACCGGCTCTGCTCCGATAATCTCAATACGGTCTCTTCTAGCAACCTCAGTACGCAAGCTTGAGGTTACAATATCAGCCAATCTACTTCTTGCATTGGTTTCGGTTCGAAGTGTTTTTCTAAACTTAACTGGATCGGTAATTCTATATCTAGCGTACGAATCAACTACCAAGTTTTCTTTTTCTATGTCAGGCATAGCTACTGGAGGAGCGTCTATCCGGAGTATTCGTTTGTCAAATGTGACCACGACATCAATGAATGGGACTTTCACATTTAATCCAGGGGTCCGTTTGATGGTTTGAACTTCACCGAATCGTAAAATTATTACTTGTTCAGTTTCGTCTACTATGTATAACGCAGAAGATAATCCTATGATTCCTGCTGCGACTATTATTATTAATAAAACTAATGATTTCATATCTAAATCTCTTTACTCTATATTAGGGGTCAATGGTATGGGTGTAAGTTTATTATTTTCACCCAGTATCAATACTGTTTCTGCATCGGGAGAAACAATTACTTTAGAGATTCCTGGCAAAATGTCTTCCATAGCCTCTAAGTATAATCTTTGCCTGGTTACATCTTTAGAGTTGTAATATTCATTTAATATTGATTCAAATCTAGCTGCTTCACCTTCAGCGGTAGCAATTCTTGACTCTTTGAAAGCTTCAGCTTCTCTGATGATTTGCTCTGCCGAACCATTAGCTCGTGGAATTATGTCGTTCTTATATGCTAGCGCTTGGTTTTCTTTTGTATCGCGCTCTTGGCGGGCTCTGAGTACGTCCTGAAATGCGTCTTGTACTTCTTCAGGTGCTTTCACGTCTTGTAGCTTTACATTGACCACGTTGATTCCGGTTTGATATATATCGAGAATTTCTTGTAATCTAAGTCTGGTTTCTGACTCAACTCGTGCTCTCTGCTCTGTAATTACATCGTCAATTGAGCTTTGACCAATTACTAGTCTAAGCGCAGCTTCTGATGCATCTTTAAGAGTTTTCCCATCTGGGCTTCCAGGTTCAATACCTCTTTCAGGTTCGCCAGGGTCATTTACCTTGAATAAGTAGTTCGATAGGTCTTTAATAGTGTATTGGATCACCATTTGAACATCTACTATGTTTAGATCTCCACTAATCATTAAAGATTCAACTGGGACCGCTGCGGTGCCACCGCCTGCAGTACTTACAAAGCCTAATTCCATTCGACGGGTTTCTGTAGTTAGGACAACATTCTTTTTCCCTACAGGGGATGGCCACCACCAATGTAGGCCTTCTTGACTTATTGGGTTTCCTTGAGCAGCACCGAACAATCGAAGTACTGCCTGTTCACCCGGATTAATGGTATAGACTCCGGTTCCTAACCAAATCGCGGCAAGTATTAGGATTCCGAATACGATGATTCCTCCGAATCCAAACCTACCAAATCTGCCAGTTACTCCCGAAAAAGCACCTTTTATTTGATTGATTATGTCGTCTAAGTTGATTTCTGGTTGTCTACCTGTTGGTCCACCTGGTGGGTACATAAAAAGTCCTTGTTATTTGTAATTAAAGTTATAGTAGTCTTTTGACTATTCTAACATGTGAATAGTATACAATTATAGTCACTAATATGGGGCTTAATTATTAAACCACATTTATCACATTTATAAGGAGTGAATTTTAGGTGAATTTTGACTCTAAAAAAGAAGATATGACTCGTTTGACGTTGAAATGTGCTCATCAGCATGGAATGGTGTATGTAATTCCCGCCGATAGAAGCTGGGTTTGTGATTCGGATTCTAGATTTGGTCATGCAGTTGCGGGTTTCATGGGCGCTTTGACCGCAATGGATGATCCTAGGATACAAAGTTTGATGCAGGAATGGGGACTGTATTATAGGGCTTTACCTCTTGAATCTGAGGATGTGGATTCAAATTCTAAATAGGCTAATCAACTGTTTCATTTGATATAGGCATGGAAGGTGCAGCTTGTCCTCCAGGATTAATTGTAGGAGTACCAGGATTGAATGGTGCTGGATCTGGATTTGGCTGCGGAGATCCTTCTATCCCAGGATTGGATTCATCATCTGTGCCACTGATACTGTTAAATAATTTGTCCAAGTTCTCTCCAGATACTGACTCATATTCAATTAAATATTCTGCAATTTGGACTAATTTGGGCTTGTGTTCCTCGATTAGTTCATTAGCTTTATCGTATGCCCAAGATATTAGGGAATGCACTTCTTGGTCGATTTCTTCTGCGATCTTGTCGCCGTAATCTCGTTCTTCGTTGCTTTGATTCCCTAGGAATACCATTTCTTGTCGTTTCCCAAAAGTTCTAGGCCCCAAGCTAGCACTCATACCGTAACGTTTCACCATCTCGAGGGCTACTTTAGTTGCTCTCTCAATGTCGTTACTAGCTCCGGTGGTTACTTCAGAAAATATTTTTTCTTCGGCTACTCGTCCTCCCATCATTACAGCCATCATGTCGCTAAACTGGTTTTTTGTCCATAATGATCGGTCCTCTTCAGGCAACAATGTTGTGTGCCCGCCCATGTTACCTCTTGAGATTATTGATATTTTATGGACTTTGTCTGCGTGGGGTAGTAACCACCCAACTAATGCATGCCCTGCTTCATGGTAGGCGGTCATCTCTTTTTCGCGGGCACTTATTACTTTGCTTTTTCTTTGAGGACCCGCCTGTACTCGTTCAATAGCTTCTTCAAACTGTTCCATATATATGGTTTTCTGGTCATTTCTGGCTGCTAGAATTGCAGCTTCGTTAACTAAATTTGACAAGTCAGCCCCACTAAATCCAGGGGTTTCTTTGGCTAACGCGTCCATGTCTATCTTGTTATCTAAAGGTTTGCCAGATGAGTGAACACCTAATATAGCTTTCCTACCAGCTATATCTGGAAGGTCTAGTGTGACTCTTCTATCGAATCTGCCAGGTCTTAATAATGCGGGATCTAAGATATCAGGTCGGTTCGTTGCCGCAAGCACAATAATATTTGTATTTTTTTCGAAACCGTCCATTTCAACGAGGATTTGGTTGAGTGTTTGCTCTCTTTCATCGTGACCGCCACCCAGTCCAGCGCCTCTATGTCTTCCTACCGCATCAATCTCATCCACGAATATGATACATGGGGCATTCCGTTTTGCTTGTTCGAATAAATCTCTGACTCTGGATGCTCCGACACCTACAAACATTTCTACGAATTCGCTACCGCTAATGTGAAAAAACGGGACTCCTGCTTCCCCAGCAACGGCACGAGATAATAAAGTTTTACCAGTTCCTGGTTGTCCTACCAACAAGACCCCTGTTGGTATACGAGCTCCAAGCGCCTGGAATTTTTCAGGATGTTTCAAAAATTCTACGATTTCAACTAATTCTTCTTTTGATTCTTCTACCCCAGCTACATCTTGGAAGGTTACGGTAGGTTTTGACATGTTAGTCATTTTTGCTTTACTGCGGCCAAAGCTCATGGTCTGGTTGTTACTTCCCTGGGCTTGGCGCATCATAAATATGATCAAAGCACCAAAGAATATCAAAGGTAAAAAGTTTATGAGTAACCCGAATAAGTTCGAGAAGCCTCCAGTCCCTTTAAAAGATATATCTACTCCAGTATCAGCAAGGGTCGTTACAATGTCTGTTTTACTGTCTATACGACTTGTGTACTGCTTAAGGCTCTCAGATTGCCGGAAAGGTATCACAGTTAATTCGTTTTCTTGAACAATGATTTCTTGGATTTCGCCGTTCTTGGCTTTGTCAATTACTTCGGATATAGATATTTCGTTCGTATTCATTGTTGGGGCAAAACTGTATATTACTAGAATCACTCCTAATACAACTAGGCCGTATACTAAGCCACTCTGAAACCATTTTTTATTCTTCATGTATATCTCTTACCCTTAATTACTATTGTATCTAACACCCCATTAATTTGCAAAAAGATTACAGTAACTTCACATAAATATAATCCGTTTGATGGCAATCATAAGTATCTTGAGGGGGACTGAATTCGGTAATGAAAGGAATAACGTATATGTAACTTGTAATGCTGTATTCGCTTTGCTACAATCCTGTTGCTGATAACACCCCGAACTTATAAATATATAAGTGAAGAGAGTTTTACATAGAGGAGGGTAATTATGCCATCATTTTGGGAAAACATAAGATTTCCAGACGACCATAGTGCTGAAGGGGAAGACATGGCTACTTACGTTAGCTATCCTGTAGGCGCAGACAACGTTCCAGCAATAATCGTAGTACAAGAAGCTTTTGGAGTGAACGGTCACATGACGAAAGTATGTGATCAATTTGCTGAACAAGGATTCGTAGCAGTATCCCCTGCAATATTTCATAGACAGAGTCCGAATCCAAAGATCCCGTATGGTGACCCATCAGTTCCAACTTACATGGGGAACATGCAAGGACAAGAAATAATAGATGATATCAATCAAACTATTGATTATCTTCAGAACATGTATCCACGAACCCAGGGACAAAAAATCGGAATAGTAGGATATTGTTTAGGCGGGAGAGTTACATATCTCGCTGCAACAAGTTGCCCTGGATTGAGTGCCGCGTCCGTTTACTATGGAGGGGGAGTGAATGAAACATTTCCTGATGGTGTTAATCCGCTATCCCTGACTGAGAATATCGAAATTCCTGTGATGGGTAACTTCGGAGAAACGGATACTAGGCCTTCGCCTGAACATGTAGCTGAAATGGAAGAATCATTGAAGAGACATGGTAAGACTTATGACTTCAAGATATATCCTGGAGCTGGTCATGGTTTTAACTGTGATGAACGAGATAGTTATGATGAAGCTGCTGCTAAAGATGCATTGGATAGAACGTTAGGTTGGTTTAACAAGTATCTTAAGTAAAAGTAACTAATCTAGTACATAAAAAGACCCTCGATAAGAACCCGAGGGTCTTTTTTATTGTGTGAAAGAATTTCTGAATCTATAAAGAGTGAATTCAGGTTCTGGAGTTGGAACAGGGAGGTAATCAGTTTCTTCTATTTTAGCTACTATGAACCATGGCCCATCTTCTGTCAGGGCTCTATCGAAAACTTCAGATAATGATTCCAGATCATCTACTAATTCAGTCTTTTCTATTCCACATCCTTGTGCGACCTCAACAAGTTCTGTCCCTGTAGCTGTATGGGTAGCTTGTCTCCCGGTTTGTCCCCACATTTCATTGTCGTAGACTAATACAATTAAATTTTTGGGGTTTTCTCTATTTATTGTTGCTAATGTGCCTAAATTCATTAACAAAGATCCGTCTCCATCTAAGGATATGATTTTTTCGTCGGAAGAAAGTGACATACCTAGAGCAATGGACGAACATAACCCCATATTTCCATATGTGTAAAAATTCCTGTCTCGGTGTTCTGCGTGCCACAGTTCATCACTAGTGGGACCTAAATTTGCTACTATGGGTTGATTATCTAATTTTGAAAGTATGAGTTTGGTTGCGTCAAATCTAAACACTTTTGCCTCCATGTAGCAGTGAAGTTAAACATATTCCGACGGGTTGGCGATTGGCAAAACATAATTTTAGTGCGCCATCGATAAGCTGATCCATTTTAAATTCGTCATTTATTGTGTAGTTTACGATTCCAAGCATATCCATAATAGGGTTGGTAATTTTCCCCATTGCTACTTGTGAAATATTGAATTCGCCTGGCCCTCCTCGCATGTTTATAAACATGGGGATAGGGGCCCTAGCAGGTACGCATAAAGTAGCAATTGCATTGACGCTGTTTCCGAAACCGCTTGTTTGCATGAATACAGCCGCCTTTTTCCCTACCGCATAACCTCCAACTGCAATTCCAATGGCCTCTTCTTCTCTAGTGGCTGGTACCAACTGGAAGAAATCATCTTTTTCTATAATGCTAGTAACTTTGCCAATGGAATGGTCAGGCACGAAAGATATTAATGATATATCTGCTTTTTTTAATGAATCTACGATTGTCTGTTCCCAGCTCATATTAACCTTCTTTAGTATTTTATTAGTCTTGGATTTGATTGTCGTATGCTTCGCGAGCTTCTTCAAGTTTTTCTACAAAGAGATCAGGATCTCTAGTAAGCAATACGATTCTTCGGCCCCTGTAAAGATGTATCCTCCACCGATCAGGAACTTGAAGATGTAGTGGGTCAACTCGTTCTATGTTTTCGAAAGGGATAATCTTAACTCGAGGTTTGCCGTATCGAATTAGTATACAGTCTTCATATATTTCAATCTCTCTGGCTCTTGTAAACCAAACATATACAGCTACTAATGCTCCTACTATCACTAACGTTTGTCCACTTTCTCCTTGTAGCAATCCATAGGCGATTACAAATAGTGCAAAAATTAACGTAAAATTGACAGATCCCCTGTATTTGTCTGAATGTATAAATTGTGTATTCGGTTGTTTCATATTTTCCTACTTTTACTGGTCGGGGCGGCCAGATTCGAACTGGCGACCCCCTACACCCCATGCAGGTGCGCTACCGGGCTGCGCCACGCCCCGACGATACACTATTCTAACAGAAATATATCTATCACGAATTGGACGCTGAATGTCAGAAAGACATCGTAGGGTTTATTGTGTATATTTAGTGGCAAACGAGTAGGTGATTTTATGCCAGGTCCTTTAGATGGAATATCTGTATTAGAATTCACAGAAGTTATTTCTGGTCCTTTGGCAGGGATGATTTTATCTGATTACGGAGCGTCGGTAATTAAGGTTGAACCACCTTGGGGAGATTCTTGGCGATATATGTATAAAATAGCAGAATCAGAGAGCAGACCTTTCATGGCCTATAACCGGGGCAAAAGGAATATGACGTTAAATTTGAAGCATCCTGAAGCAAGACAGATAACTCAAAAACTT
>CEOQ01047599.1_pt1 | contig 81345 bp, 76 predicted proteins | sample 361351 | NCBI WGS metagenome assembly CEOQ01 (sample SAMEA2619907, study PRJEB7988) | marine metagenome | biome: marine biome (ENVO:00000447); feature: deep chlorophyll maximum layer (ENVO:xxxxxxxx); material: "saline water (ENVO:00002010), including plankton (ENVO:xxxxxxxx)" | depth 60 m | reverse complement strand
CAGTTGATGTATCCAACATTGTCGCTACTCTCGAAACAATATCCGCTTTTCTTAAATTCGCCATATTAAACTCCGACTATGAGGTATGAGATAAAAACCACACGTAATTGATTCAGTCGATGTTAGTGTTAGTCAACATGCCATGTCAAGCTTAATTCGAATTAATATTCAGCCCCTCTACCCATTCACAAAAATATTCTTCAACACAGATGTATTCTATATATATCATTCTCATCCTTAAGTTATTAAACTAGAAAAACCATGTGTATTATGCTAACTTACAAAGACTAATTTCACTTAACAGAAAAGTATTTTGAACACTCTGAAACCAGACATAGCCATAATCGGCGGCGGGATTGTCGGAATTGCAACTGCTTACTACTTAATAGAATCCGGTATTAACTGTACCTTAATAGAAAAGGATCCCGTTGGAAGTCATGCATCTGGATTGGCATATGGAAGTATTGGGGCATCAAAGGTACAAGGTGCAAACTATCCTCTGGCATTAAAAAGTGTATCCCTTCATAAAAAATTATCTGAATCGCTTTCAACACACACGGGTATTGATATTCAATATAGGGAAAAAGAGTCTATAAGACTTGCATTCAATGAAAAAGAAAGAGAATTTCTATTATCAACCGACTCTAATATTTCAAATTGGCTCGAACCATCTCAAATATTTTCTTTAGAACCAAGTATTTCAAAACAAATCATAGGCGGAATACATGAAACGAAAGCGATGGATGTAAATACTTATAACCTACTCTCAGCTTTACATAATGCCATTGAAACAAAGGGGGTGCAGGTTATTCATGATGAAGTAATAGGAATAAATGTTAATTCAAATACTAGTTTAACTCTAAAATTAAAAAATAGTGCTAAAGTAATGTGCAACAAAGTTGTTATATCCATGGGACCTTGGAGCAATAAATTGAGTGACTGGATAAATATCAAATTGCCAATTATTCCTCTTAAAGGGCAGATATTAAGACTATCTAAACCTGGTATCCTGGAAAATTGTTCTGTTTCTTGGTCTGGCAACTACGCTAACCTTAAAGCAGATGGTTTGATTTGGACCGGTACCACGGAAGAAAATGAAGGATACGATGAATCTACAACAACTGAATCACGTGACAAAATCATGCTATCCGCAATAAAAATGATTCCCGAGATTAAAAATGCCAAAATCGTCAAGCAAACAGCGTGCCTTAGACCGATGTCTCCAGACAACCTCCCAATAATAGGGAGTTTTACTGATTATCCTCAAATATACATCGGTACAGGAGGATTAAGGTCTGGGATAACTTTAGGACCAGCAATAGGTAAAGTTATTTCCGAGCTAATATTGCAAAAATCAACAGACATCGATATGACTCATTTCAAACCAGATAGGTTTGAATGAAATATTTATTTAAGTATATCTATTTTTAGAGATAACATTGGACTTTATTTCCAACACAACTAACATCGATATATTTATCGCAAGTATACCGATTATTGTATTAACCCTAGGCATTGTAGTTCTTAAATGGAATGCTGCTAAGGCCGGGGCAATATCCCTTTTATTAGTCATAATAATTGCATTATTTAGATTTGAGTCAACAGAAACCAATATAGTGATAGCTGGATCCAAAGGAATCAGTCTAAGTATTTTTGTTTTGTCTGTTATCTGGTCTTCAGTTTTGATGTATAACATTTTAGAATTTTTGGGTTTAATTGAAGTTATTGGGAATAACATAACCAAACTTGTCAAAAATCCATTAGCGCAAGCTTTAGTAGTAGGATGGGGTTTCGGCGGACTAATCCAAGGAGTTTCTGGTTTCGGAGTACCAGTAGCTGTTGTAGCCCCATTAATGATATTGATGGGGTTCTCTGCTCCAAGAGCTGCTGCTATTGCATTAATTGGTCATTGTTGGGCTACTACTTTCGGCTCATTAGGTTCTTCTTTCTATACCCTGCAATTAGTTACTGATCTTCCCACTGAAGAAATCGGTACTCATATGGCTGCTTTGTTCGCGCTACCAATATTCATGTGCGGATTTGCCGTTGCACATATACAAGGCGGACTAAAATCGGTCATTAGGGGTATTCCTGCTATCTTGATAATCGGAACAGTAATGACATTCGGACAATGGATTTCTGCATACCTAAATGTGCCTCAAATTGGCGGTTTGGTAGCAGGTTTATCAGGTACTTTAACTGGATGGATATTAACATTGACACCCATATTAAATTTTGAACAAATTCAATCCGATTCAATTCCTGACAACTCACATAAATCCAATTCTTTAAATACCAGAAAACTTAAAAATATAAGCTTCCATATAGCATTTCTACCCTACTACTTGATTTTAATAATCAGCCTGTTATCACAAATCCCTTTAATCAAATCAATACCTATACAATTTGGATTAGATTACCCAACAAATATAACTGGTCTTGGCTATATTGTGAAAGCAGAGCAAGATTACGCAGGAATAAAATTATTTTCCCACCCAGCTCCAATAATCCTATTCGCAACTTTCATAACATACTTAGTATACAAAACGAAAAATATGTGGTCCAAGGATATCGGAATAAATGCATTAAAGCGCACTTATAGTCAATGCGTCCCATCAAGTTTGGGGTTAATTACTATGGTCATGATGTCTTTGATAATGATTGATTCAGGAATGACTTCCTTATTAGGACATTCTATTGCAAAGACTACTTCATTTTTGTTTCCAATATTTTCACCATTTATAGGGGTTCTAGGTACTTTCTTGACAGGAAGCAATACAAATTCAAATGTTATGTTTGGAGCTTTGCAACTGCAGACAGCTAAAACATTGGAATTGGGAGTCTACACAATTGCTAGCTCACAATCAATAGGTGGAGCTATAGGCGGTGCTATAGCTCCTGCTAAAGTTTTAGTCGGCACAACAATAGTGGGACTTGGCGGACAAGAACATAAAGTATTGAAAAAATCTTTACCCTACTGCATGATTATATTGGTTGCTGTTGGAATACAAGCACTCATCATATCGCTTTTGGAGTAACCAATATAATGAAATCAAAATTTCAACAAGGAGCTTTGGCAACATATATTGTATCCATCATACCAATGTATGTGGGGTTTTCAGTAATACATAACGAATTATTAATTATATTTGGATTAATCATAGTTATATTGAATTCAATTATTACCGCAATAACGACATAAATCATGAAATCATCTAACGCTTTAATAATACAATCTGGTGGAAGTACCCCTGTAATTAACCAAAGCTTAGCTGGTATTTTACGAGAATCAAAAAAATTAGCATCTTTTACTAAAATATATGGCGCCATCCACGGCACTGATGGTTTGTTGAAAAGAAATATCACGGACTTAACTAATATAAGTAGTTTAGATATATCATCAATAGCAACTACTCCGGGTGCAGCTCTTGGGTCATCAAGATATAAAATTACGCAATCAAATGCAACTAACATATTAAATATCCTATCTGACTACAAAATAGCCTATTTATTTATAATTGGAGGGAATGATTCGGCTGCAAATGCCAAGGAACTCGGTACCCTAAGTAAAATTAGCGGATATAAACTTCAAGTTATACACGTACCAAAGACTATTGATAACGATTTAATTGGTACTGACCATTCTCCAGGTTTTGGAAGTACAGCGAGGTTTATAGCTTTAGCCACAATGGGAGCTGGCAAAGATGCACAAACTATGGGCCAATCCGCACCAATAACAATCATAGAAGTTATGGGTAGAGACGCCGGTTGGCTTGCAGCTTCATCCTCGATAGGAAAAAATACTTGCCAAGATCCACCTCATATAGTTTGTGTTCCAGAACATAATATCAATTATGAACATTTCCTCAATCAATTAGAAAATACTTATCGCCAGTTTGGGTATGCAGTAGCTGTTGTGGCTGAAAATTCTAAAAATGAAGAAGGTATTATTGGAAAGACAGAAAAAGCATTGTATGAGGATCAATTCGGACATAAATATTTTGAAGGTGCTGGATACCATTTAAGCAAATTAGCTGAATCAAGACTAAAAGTAAGAGTAAGGTACGAAAAACCAGGGACGATACAAAGATCTATGGTGTCTTGTATTTCCATCGTTGATTCCACAGAGGCTGAAATGGTTGGCACTAAAGCAGTACAATATGCACTACAAGGTGCAAATGAAGTAATGATCTCAATAAAAAGAGACCAATTAAATTCCAAATATTCTAGCTCAACAGAACTAACTCCAGTTAAAAATGTAGCAGATAAAGTAAAATATTTACCTGCAAACTATTTCGACAACCAAAACCTATTGCCAACCGAGGATTTCAAATCATATGCAATCCCGTTAATCGGATCTCCATTACCTATATTTGCAAACCTATTAAAATAGATTATTCTAAAAAAATCTACTGAATACTTCATTGCCTAACAATCTGCCTTTTGGTGTCAACTTATATTTACCACAAGTAGGATATAACAATTTTTCCTGTATTAAATTGTTAATAGCTTCGCCAAAAACATCTTCAATATGTACTCCAAAACGTTTTTCAAATTCTACTACGTCAATACCACGTATTAACCTTAAACCCAACATCATGGTTTCTCCCATCTCAAGCTGCTTATCAATCGGTTCAACGCTTTCAAGACTAGGTATTTGTGCTAACAAACGTTCACCATCTTCTAGATAATCAAAATCATAAACTAATTCCCGCTGAGTTAAATATTTACTTATATAGGTATTAGGCGACTTTATATTATTGAATCTGTTTTTAAACAAATAAGAATGGGCACCCGGACCAACACCTAAAAATGGTTGATTCATCCAATATCTTAAATTATGTTGGCTTTCTTTATGAGGTTTTGACCAATTAGATATTTCATATTGTTCATATCCGTTATCGTGCAAATACTCCTCGCATAACAAGTACATATCTGCAGCTAAATCATCATCAGGATTTTCTAAGTTTCCTATATCCATCATCCGCTGCATCGGTGTGTGTTTTTCAAGAGTCAGACAATACAAAGATAAATGGTCTGGTTCCAAATCAGAAATAATCTTAAGTGAATCTTTCCAATCTTTCAAAGTCTGATAAGGTATCCCATACATTAAATCTAAACTTATATTATTAAATCCCATCTTTCTTAGTTTCTTGTACGTGTTAATTGCTGTATTCGCAGAATGAGTTCTGCCAAGAGTTTTTAATATAGAGTCTTTAAAACTCTGTACGCCTATACTAACCCTATTAATCCCCACATCCAAAAACCTTTGAACATTTGTCTCTTCTATATCATTTGGATTTACTTCTATGGTTATTTCTGAAATATCGCACTGGAATTTTGTTTTAACCAAATCAAGAATTGTTTTCAAGTGACCCACAGGAATATAAGAAGGAGTACCACCTCCCAAAAATATCGTTCGTACGGGGTATGATTTCAATACTGAAGACCAAAGTATTAATTCATTGCATAAAGCATCTATATAAGAGGGCATTAAATGCTCTATTTTTGTATAAGTATTAAAATCACAATACGGACATTTTGTCTGACAAAAAGGAATATGAATATATAAAGATAAATCCAAGTTTCACCAAGCCTCAAATAATAATAAAACAACTGACAGATTTACAAAAGAACTTCTATAATAACCTTCAACATCTAACTAAAGGCAAAATCAATAAAAGCTACATATGACAATAAATTAAGGCATATAGAATGAATTTGGTATATCACGGAGAACCTTTTTTAATAGAACAAAAGATTAACGAATTAAAATCTGAAATAGACAACGGGGATCCAAATTCAACCAACATAAATATATTTGATTCAAGCGAGGTCAATCTAGATACCATCCTTAACTCTTGCTATTCAATACCATTTTTATCTAGTAGAAGATTGGTCATAATCAAAGGTTTGCTATCTATGTTTGAATCAAAAGGCTTTTCACAATCTAGACTCAACAAAACAAAACAACCAACCAAAACCAAAAAGATTTCCGAATGGGATAGTATAGTCGATGAACTTCCACAGTTCCCAAAAACCACGTTATTAATCTTTTTTGATTCACATTTATCAGAAAATAATAAAATGCTTACCAAAATCAAACCTCATGTAAAAACAAACTATTTCCCTCAACCTTACGGTCATACCTTAATAAAATGGGTTAAAGAACAAACTATTGCAAGAAATGTCTCTATGGAAGAAAAAGCAATCGACGAATTAATTAAATATACAGGGAACGACCTTAGAAAAATTGATTCCGAATTAGAAAAATTATCTTTATACAGTCCGGCAGATACAATTACACTTAAAGATATTGAAGAACTTGTTGTCCCTATATCAAACCCAAATTTATTCAGCGCTATTGATGCAATTTTAGCTGGAAATAAAAAACATGCCCTTACTAGCTTAATCAATTTAATGAATCAAGGAACTCCAGCTCAATTAATTATATCCCTGTTGGGCAAGCAAATTAAAACACTGCTATTAATAAAGTCTTTAATCAACTCTGGGTTACCCAGTAGGGAATTAGCTAAACATATTTCCATAGGTAATTATGCGTTACAAAAGCTAACTAAAATACAAGACAAAATAAGCTTTGATTCATTAATAAACATGCATGAAACACTAATCAAAGCTGACCATAAAACAAAAACTACAAATATCCAAACGGACCTGTTGATTGAACTAACGGTAATTGAGCTAACCATTTATTCAAATTCGATGTTGAAACAAAAACAAGCCAGCAATCGCTAGACCAAAGAGTCGCAAGTTAAAGCAACAACCTTTATACAGGTTGACTCATGGTTGTTCATATAGTAGGCTTAATGTTGTTGATAAGAAAAGAGTTAAGCAACCACAGGAATTGTTGCTATAAATAAACCTTTTCATACATTAAATAAACAATTGGGGGATTGATGATTATAAACCCAAATGATTTCACGGAAAAAGCTCAAGGTATCCTTGCAGCATCTCAAGACATCGTACAGCGACTCAAGCATAACCAATGGGATGCTGAACATATTTTTTTAGCTTTGCTTGAAGAAACCGAAGGTGTACCAACAGAAATATTCAAAGAATTGAATATACCAATAAATGAATTAATTGATGAAACCAATAGAATTTTAAGTAAATTGCCCAAAGTTTCGGGAAATTCTTCACAAATTTATAGTACGCCTAGATCTGAGATAATCATTCAACGTTCTAAAGAAGAATCGCAAAGACTTAACGATGAATTTATTGGAAGCGAGCACTTATTGATAGCAATAATGCAAGAAACAGAAGGAACACTACATAATTTAATCACCAAATTCAATATAACTCTCGAAAATGTATATCAGGCCCTACAATCAATCCGGGGCGAACACCGAGTCACTGATCAACGATCTGAAAATCATTATGGTTCGCTAGAAAAATATAGTGTAGACCTTACTCAATTAGCAGCAAGCGGAAGTTTAGATCCCGTAATAGGTAGAGACTTAGAAATAAAAAGAGCCATGCAGACGTTGTTAAGGAAAACAAAAAATAACCCAGTTTTAATTGGTGGCGCAGGAGTAGGTAAAACTGCTATAGCTGAAGGATTGGCTGAAGCTATAGTAAAAGGAGATGTTCCTGAAGAACTTAAAAACCGAAAAGTTCTGGCAATCGACATGGGCACTTTAGTTGCCGGGAGCAAGTTCAGAGGAGAATTTGAGGAACGTTTAAAAGCTGTGATGGATGAAATCAAATCCGCCAAAGGTGAAATCATAGTCTTTATTGACGAAATACATACAGTAGTTGGTGCAGGAGCTGCAGAGGGAGGAATCGACGCAAGCAATATGATGAAACCAGCTTTGGCTAGAGGAGAACTACAATGCATGGGAGCAACAACAGTTAACGAATATAGAAAATATATAGAGAAAGATTCTGCTTTGGAACGCAGATTCCAACCAATAATGGTTGAAGAACCTACAAGCGAAACAGCAATAGATATGTTAATGGGACTTAAACCTAGATATGAATCTCATCACAAAGTAACTATCGAAGATGATGCGATTAAAACCGCTGTTAATCTAAGCAAAAGATATTTAACTGAAAGGTTATTACCTGATAAAGCTGTAGATTTAATAGACGAAGCAGCAAGTAAAATAAGAATAGATTCTCAATCTATGCCAATCGATTTAAAAGAAAAGGAAAAAGAAATACAGCATATGCTAAATCGGGAAGAGGCGGCAGCACAGCAGGGGGATTATGAAAAAGCAGCTGAAATAAAAACCATACGCATACAAGTCCAACAACAATATGAACAAGACAAACAATCGTTGCCAAATTATGATAAATCACAAATGAAAGTACGGCCAGAACATATTGGGAATCTAATTACAGATTGGACAGGCATCCCAACTAGTAAATTGTTGGAGAATGAAGCTGATAAGCTGCTAAACATGGAGCATCGATTACACGAAAAAATCATAGGACAAAGTACTCCTGTAAAATTAGTGTCCGATGCAATTCGAAGAGCCCGAGCCGGACTAAATGATCCTAACAAGCCTATTGGAAGCTTTCTGTTTCTAGGTCCCACAGGAGTAGGTAAGACAGAATTAGCACGTTCGCTTGCAGAATTTTTATTTGACGACCAAAGCAACATGATTAGAATTGACATGTCTGAGTATCTTGAACAACACTCAGCTTCAAAGTTAATTGGCTCACCACCCGGCTATATCGGATATGATGAAGGTGGCCAACTTACAGAAGCGGTTAAACGTCGTCCCTTTAGTGTTTTATTATTTGATGAAATTGAAAAGGCACATCCGGATATCTTTTCTATATTGCTCCAAATCCTTGACGATGGAAGGCTAACTGATGGTCAAGGTAAAACCATAGATTTCAAAAACACAATAATAATAATGACTAGCAATATTGGATCCAACATAGACAACAAAGGCCAAGTTGGGTTTTTGCCAGATAAGGATAAACAAAATACAGACCGTACAAGAGATATAATAGAGGAAAAATTAAAGAACCAATTCAAACCCGAATTTCTGAACAGGATAGATGAAATTGTACTCTTTGAAGAACTAGAGCCTGAAGAGATAAAGTTGATAGCCAACATTATACTGAAGGACGTTGCAATCAAAATTTCGAAGTTCGGTTTAAAACTGGAGCTATCCAAAGACGCTATGGATTGGATTGTTAATCGTGGTTACGACCGAGATTATGGTGCAAGACCATTGAAAAGAGTAATCCAAAGGTACATAGAAGACCAACTCTCTAAACAAATCATATCTGGCGAGATATCTGAGGGAGATTTTGTTTATATTACTATTGGAGCAAATGAAGAACTAAATTTCAAACCCCAACCTAAACAATAAACTATAAAAGTGAAATAAATAATTCTAGTCAGATTATTGCCGAACTTTATTAATTACTTAGAGGGTTATCGCATCTTGTTCTACCCTAATCACAAATGGTAAAATTCAATCACACGTTATTATCTTTGGTTTAATATCATTCCGGTGTAGCTCAGTGGTAGAGCGGTCGGCTGTTAACCGATTGGTCGTAGGTTCGAATCCTACCACCGGAGCCAACAACCAAATTTACTTATATCCCTTAAGCAATATATAATACCGTTACTTCGTTTTATTGGTTAAATACGAGTTCGACTTTAAAAAAGCATACTGGTATGAACAAACAACATAAACGCATTAATTTTGCAGCGTGGAGAACCTATCATGACCAAATCATTAATTGGAAAGATTGCTATTGTCACCGGAGGAGCCGAAGGAATAGGTAAAGGCATTGCTCTATCATTAGCAAAAAGCGGGGCTACACTGGTAATAGCTGATTTAAATGAGGAAAAAGCTATTTCCACCAAGTTAGAAATAAATAAACTCAGTCCTAAATCTGCAGCCATGAAAGTGGATGTAGCCAAGAAAACCGAGATAGAAGAATGTGTTACTCGTGTAATATCAGAATTTGGCCAAGTTGACATTTTAGTTAATAACGCAGGGATATACACTGATGACTGGGAAGCAAGTTTATCTATAAATATAATGGGAGTTGTAAATTTCTGTGAATCAACTATCCCTCACATGCAGTCGCGCGAATATGGGAAAATAATAAATATAGGATCTATGTCAGCACATGCTGCAAGAAACCTTGGAGGACCTTATCCAACAAGTAAAGCTGCTGTTCTTAGGTATACTAAAGGTTTAGCATATGAACTAAGAAACAATAATATTAACGTAAATGCAGTTTGCCCGGGTGCTGTATGGACATCATTCCAAAAAGGTCTTCAGGCTCAAAGTATAGAAAATGACGAAACTATCATAGACACCAATCTCTATGATAGTTTCTTGCAAAAGTATTCAGACGTTATTCCAATGGGCAGACCACAAACCACAGACGACATAGGCCATACCGTAGAATTTTTATCTTCTGATTCTTCTAAAAACATCACCGGCCAATGTATACACGTCGATGGTGGTGCCATTTTGAGAGACTAAATCAGTATAACGTTAAAATTTTTCTAGAAGAATCAAACTCGAAAACCATAAAGATGCTTTTAAATCATTTGAACTCGGATTTTCACCAATGGAATTTATCTTATTCGTTTACAATCATCTCTTCATCTTAGACCTGATAGATGATTCAAAAGCAGTCATTTCCGACAATGGCTGAGTCGGCCAAGTGCGCTTCCATTCATCTGTTACATCAACATGCAATTTAGGTCCTAGTCCATCTATTTGCATTTCAATTTTATCGCCGTCTTGAATTGGTCCTAATCCAACATGGTTTGTACCAGTTGAAATCAGATCCCCTGGTTTCATAGTAACTAACCAAGTGGCAAATTCTACAACTTCTCCAACACTTCTTCCCATATCACTAGTGTTCATATTTTGCCTAACTACACCATTAACCCATAAATTAATATTCAAATTTTGGGGGTCATCAATTTCGTCTGCTGTAACTATAGCAGGTCCTATTGGACCAAATGTATCCCAAGATTTTCCCCAGAAAAAACTTGATCCTCCATTAGGTTCAACACCACGCGCTGAAACATCGATAAAATTAATATATCCAAAAATATGATCTTTTGCATTAGAAGCGGAAACTTTGCTAGATTTTTTGCCTATCACCAATCCCAACTCAGCCTCATGATGAAAATGCGGTACAGGACAATCCGGCAATACCACTGTATCACCGTCCCCAATAATTGCACTCGGCGATTTCAAAAATGCCTCCCTGTCAGCTACTAGAGCGCGAGAGCCATTCTCCATATAATTACCAGCCATACACACAATTCTTGTTGGTTCAGGTAGTGGAGGCCTAAATTTCACTTGAGAAATTGGGACCGACGGTACGTCTCCTATTTCTTCTAGCGATGGTCGATATTGATCGAAATGTTCAATCAAGTAACTCATCATTATTTGAGGACTAAAATTAGGAACTCCAGATATTTTCTCCGAAATATCAATAACTTTATCATCTCTTAAAATACCAGGAACATAATCGTTAAAAAGAACTAATTTCATTTAAATCTCCATGTGAATTTAATTTTTTCTATAAACAATAAAACAAATCAATTACCTTACTTCTTCTACCATTTGGCTCATAACTTTTGACGCTTCATCCACTATAGTTATAGCTTTGGTGTAATCCATTCGAGTAGGTCCGATAACTCCTAACAATCCAACAGATTCGCCAACAATCCCATATTCGGCCATAATAACGCTTAAAGGCCAAAGAAAATCCCCTTTATTTTCGCGTCCTATTCTGATCTGTAAAATACCTAACTTATGGCTCTCTGATACAACGGCTTCTGCCAATCTACCATCTTCTACTACTTCTACAATTGAATACCCTTTACTCCTATCAGCAAATTCTGGTTGGGCTAATATATTTTTCAACCCATACAAATAATGGTCAGAACCAGACTCTCTATCTTCACGATTCATAATCGAAAATATTTCTCTTAAAAGTAAATTCTCCAGAGTAGCAATATCACTTTTCATCAACTTCGCTATTTGCTTTTTCCTTAGCCCGATACATTTATCTTTAATCCTGTTAAAAACAGATTCAAACTGCACTCTAGTGAGATGATTCGATAACTTTATAATTCTTTTCGTTATCTTTGCATGATCTAAAACAACTATTAACATCCCCATAGATTTATTCAAATACACAAATTCCAAGTGCCTAATTTTACACTGATTTGACTTAGGAGAAGTAACTAAGGCTAGGGTACCCAAAATTTTAGAAATTATACTCGCTGCAATTTGAGTTCGTGAATCCAAATCTATTTCTGAATCATTAATCTTTTGTCTGAAATGTGACGCAAATCCAGTGAATTCTTTAGATTGGTTTTTAGCATTATTAAAAAAATGCTCCACGTAAGAACGATAGCCTGAATCTAGCGGCACGCTTCCCGCAGACAAATGAGGTCTTGTTATGTATCCAGCCTCTTCTAATTTTGCAACATCATTTCGTATAGTCGCAGGGCTAATACCTAATCCATGTCGGTTTGCAATAGATTCTGATGCAATAGGATTAGCTGTCTTTATATGATCTACAACTATGCAATTTAATATTGATTGCTGTCTATCAGTTAATACCATAGTTAGGGCTTAAATCCTTAAGAATTTTAACAAGGTTAACATATATAACATTGATTGAAAATCTTAGCATTAATTATATAAATAAGAAATGTTCAACACTATAAAAAAAGGGGCCCTAGTGTGGGCCCCTTTTTTTATATCCTCTTAGTAATCCATTGGAGGAGGAGGACCACCAGCCGGCATCGCCGGCAAGTCTTCCTTAACATCCGTTATCAAAGCTTCTGTAGTTAACACCATTCCGGCAACACTAGCAGAATTTTCAATTGCAGAACGTGTCACTTTCGCTGGATCCATGATTCCTAATTCAATAAGATCACCATATGTACCAGTTTCAGCGTCGTAACCATGGTTACCTGTTCCTTCTAATGTCTTGGAAAGAACCACTTCTCCTGCAACTCCCGTATTTTCAGCAATAAGCTTCAAAGGAGCAGCTAAAGCGTCTTTAAGTATCGTTATAGCAGTTTGTTCATCTCCAGCAAGTTTAACCTTATCTAAAGCAGCACTTGCTCTTAATAAAGCTAATCCACCTCCAGGAACGATTCCTTCTTCCACTGCTGCTCTTGTAGCAGATAAAGCATCTTCTATTCTTTGCTTCTTCTCTTTCAATTCTACTTCTGTAGCAGCACCTACTTTTATGATAGCAACTCCTCCAGACAGTTTTGCTAAACGCTCTTGAAGTTTTTCTCTATCGTAATCAGAGGTTGTTTCTTCTATTTGAGACTTAATTTGGTTGATTCTGCCTTGTATAGCATCATCTGCTCCTCCGCCGTCAACAAATGTAGTATCATCTTTAGTTGCAACTACTCTTCTAGTCCTACCAAGGTCATCAACAGTAACTGAATCTAATTTACGACCTACTTCTTCACTAATAACAACACCGCCAGTCAAAACAGCTATGTCTTGAAGCATCTCTTTTCTTCTATCACCAAATCCTGGTGCTTTTACAGCTAGTATATTTAGAGTACCTCTTAATTTGTTTACAACTAATGTAGCAAGAGCTTCACCCTCAATATCTTCAGCAATAATCACAACATTTTTGCCTATTTGCAGTATTTTTTCCAAAGCAGGAAGAAAATCAGAAACGGCTGATATCTTTTTATCTGTTATCAATATGTATGGATTATCTATTTCAGACTCCATTCTTTCTTGATTTGTAGCAAAGTATGGAGAAATATAGCCACGATCAATTTGCATACCTTCAACAAATTCTTGCTCGTAACTTATTCCTTTTGACTCTTCAACAGTTATAACTCCATCTTTTCCAACTTTTTCCATAACTTCTGAAATCAAAGAACCCATCTCATCGTCATGTGCAGACAAACTTGCGACCTTTGCAATATCTTCTCTGCCACTAACGGGAGTAGACATACTACCCACTGCTGCTCTAAGTGCTTCAACTCCTTGATCTATACCTCTTTTAATAGCCATAGGATTTGCTCCAGCAGCAATATTCTTGAACCCTTCGTGTATTATAGCTTGAGCTAAAACGGTAGCAGTAGTCGTACCATCACCAGCAACATCATTGGTCTTACTTGCTGCTTCTTTAAGTAACTGTGCTCCCATATTCTCAAAGGCGTCTTCTAACTCTATCTCTTTAGCAATTGTTACTCCATCGCTACAAACCTGAGGAGGACCGAATTTTTTATCTAAAACTACGTTCCTTCCTCTAGGGCCTAAAGTTACGCCAACAGTTTCTGCCATTATATCTATGCCGCGCTTCATTTGTGCACGAGCTTCTTCACTATAAGTAAGCTGTTTAGGCATTAGTTTATTTCCTCCATATTATTAAAATAATTCAAATTTATTTCTTGAAAAGCACGTCATCGTCTCTAAGCACCATATACTCAACATCACCTTCTCGATATTCAGTACCTCCGTACTTAGAAAAAACAACGATATCACCTACTTCAACTTCAACAGGTAATCTCTTACCATCATCTGTAAGTTTTCCTGGACCAACTGCCACAACTTTGCCTTCTTGAGGCTTTTCTTTAGCAGTGTCAGGTATATATATACCACCGGGACTTTTTGTCTCTTGACCTTCTATAGGTTCAACAACAATTCTATTTCCCAAAGGTTTGAACGCAATCTTTGATTTCGCTGCCACCTTACTCCTCCTTTTTAAGATATTTATTTAGAGAATTAGCAGTCATAATATGAGACTGCTAAAGAAAAATTCTAATATACGCAACTCTTAATTGTCAAATAATTCGAATGCTTGGAATAACCAATATACATAAGTGTAACTTAAGGTTTTTATCGAAGTAGATTCAGATTATTAACGTTCAGGGGATTTGTATGTTTAATGAATATCTTCATACGCTTTTGGATTGACACCAAAACAAGCAAATTTACTACTTGAAATATCTATCCTTATTCTGTGATTAACTTTAAAAACATTGCTTATTAAAAAAGTTGGATGATTAATTCACATACCTGATTAGGAGAATCTGCCCGGCCAGGAATCGAACCTGGGTCATAGGAGCCAAAGTCCCATGTGCTACCGCTACACCACCGGGCATCACTTTACCATTCGAAGTTTATATATTATCAAGAATCAAACTCTCTAATAAATATATCCAATAAAAACTTCGACCATTAGCATCCACAATTCAAGTATACTATTCTATTAAATTAATAGTAGTAAATTAAATAGGTTTGCTTATATTTCAATCGAATGACATAGTATCATACAATTTATTTGTACTAAAAACACTTAACATTATAGAAAACCCTAATAGAATAATAATTTTCAGAGGTATGCCATGGAATTGGAGTCACGAAAAGAAAATGTACAAATTGTTAAACAACTTGTGCAACAAATAACAGACAGCATACAAAAAGTTATTGTTGGTAAATCAGAGACGATAGAACTTTTGCTTATAAGCATGATATGCCGTGGACATATACTTTTAGAAGATGTTCCCGGCATAGGTAAAACAACACTTGCCAAATCATTAGCCCAATCCTTAGGAAGCAGTTTCAGTAGAATACAATGTACTCCAGACTTAATGCCGAATGATGTCTTGGGATTTAATTTTTTCAACCAAAAGAATGGAAGTTTTGAATTTAGACCCGGTCCCATATTCAATCAAATCGTTTTAGTTGATGAAATTAATCGAGCAACTCCAAGAACCCAATCGGCATTGCTTGAATCAATGCAAGAGTTTCAAGTCACAATTGACGGTAAAACAGAACAATTACCCTCACCATTTACAATCATTGCTACGCAAAATCCGATAGAAATGGAAGGTACTTTCCCTTTACCAGAAGCACAACTAGACCGATTTTTCGTAAGATTATCTTTAGGATACCCTTCGAAAGAAGAGGAAAACGAATTATTTAATCGCTCCGATAACAATTACCTTTTCGAAACAATTACTCCTATTACGAATAGCCAAGAAATTATTAACCTTCAAAACATACATAAATCAATAAAAGTAACTAAAGAAATAAAAAATTACATCATTAAAATTATATCCGCCACTCGAGATGAAGAAGATATTGTATTAGGCGCTAGTCCAAGGGCAAGTTTGGATCTGTACAAAGCATGCCAAGCGAAAGCAGCTGTAAATGCTAGAGATTTTGTTATACCTGATGATGTAAAAGCTCTGGCACCACACATATTGGCTCACAGAATCGGTATAAGCTTAAATGCCCAAATCAAAGAACGTACATCAGGTCAAATTATTAATAAAATATTGGAATCTATAGAAATACCCATAGACACCGATTATAAATAAAACGTTATATTTTAAATTCCAATGAAAAAAATACGCCTCTCAGGTAAACCACTGCACGACACATGGATTTTTTTGCTTATTGGAGTAACTATATTTGGAATAATAACGAGTAGCGGATTAGTAATTTCATTTGGATGCATAGGTGTTATTGTTGCATTTATTTCATTAATATGGGATAAAATTTGCCTGCAAAATTTAAATTACCATCGTAAATTATCCACCAAAAGAGCTTTCGTAGGAGAAAAAATCGATATAAACCTAACTCTTGAAAACAAAAAACCTATTCCCTTACCAAAAGTTTTTATATCTGACGAATTACCTAGTGGACTTAAACTACAAAGCTCTCAACCTTCATTTGAAATAAATCACCAAATAATCGACAACAGGTTTTTCATAAGAAAATCTTTTTCGATTGGGTGGTATCAAAAAATCTTCTGGAATTACTCAGTAATATGTACAAAAAGAGGGATTTACAACCTAGGACCCGCAGAGATAGAAGTCCATGAGCCGTTGGGGTTTTTGCAAAGTAAAGCCAAACATATTGCTCAAGATAATATTGTAATTTATCCAAAATTGATTGACATAGAAAAACTCGAATCACATTCAAATAGGCCATTAGGCGAATCAATAAAAGGAACTAAATTACTAAACGATTACTCAAGACCCTATAGTGTTAGAGATTATGAAATAGGGGACCCTGTAAAAACTATTGATTGGAAATCAACAGCTAAAACAACAAAACTTAAAGTGAAAACTTATGAACCGAGTATAAGCGATATATTCGTCATCGCAGTAGCTACGGAAACAACACATCCTCATTGGGCAGCACACAGCCCAAAAAAATTAGAGAGAGTGATAAGCACAGCAGCTTCAGTTGCATGGTTAGCTTTTAAAAAAAAATATCAACTTGGAATCCTAACTAATGACCTGCCATTACCCAAAAACAACCCATTAATTGTCTCACCCAGTAAAGATAAACATAATATTGATTTAGCTCTTAAAGCATTAGCTGGAATTAAAGCCTACTCAGTTGAACCACTTGAAGACAGGCTTATGAAATGTTCACGCAACATCCCGAAAGGTTGTACACTATCTATTCTAACTTCACACCTCTCAAAGAATCTTATGTTAACTGCTCATCATCTTTCGAACACTGGATACAATGTGCTCGTCATTAACACAGGGAATGAGTACAAAGGACAAATACCAAAAAGAATCCATCTCTATCAAATAAACGAATTCTTGAATTCAAATTACAATGAAGCAATCTAATTTACAACATATTGCTCTGATTATAACCAATTCAATTATTGAAATTATTTGGGTGTTCGCTTTATTGAACGTGCTATCATCCTTTTTACAAATAGGAAATTCTTATCTTACTTGGATATCAATCTCAATGCTGACCATAATACCTTTATTGGCACGGGTTGTAGGCCCCAAGAAATCCAAATATCCTGAAATAACTTCTAGCATTTTAGTTGCTATAGGCATTTTGAATTTATTATTAATAATATTAATTGATTTAAATTCTGAGGATTATCCTATTAGAATCTACAATACCCTTTTGGGCCTCACTATTTTAAGCGGATTATGGCTTTGGTACCGTTCAACTACTATAGCAACAATGGAATCCCCAGAATCAAGGTTAAGTATGACTTTTAGAGTTGGTAGTGCCATAATAATGATTCTTACAATAACAGATATTTACTCCACAAATAATCTTCACAGTATCCCTATCATTATTTTATTTTATTTGTTTGGTATAAGTGGGTTATTGATTGGAAATAAGATTCAGGATACAAATCCAGAAGGTATAAATAGAAAATGGAATATCTTTTCTTTCGGTGGATTAGGGTTGGTCTTATCACTCGGAATGTTATTTGCATTGATTAGAAAAGATTGGTCAAACTACACTACTTATATATTAGATGGCTTGCTTTCGTTTATGATGGGAATGATATTTGCATTCTTTGGGTCTATATCTTGGATTGCAAAAATATTAACTGATTTAATAGCATGCAAAGGAGATGATTGTCCTGAACTTCAACCAGCAGCCAGCTCTTCTGTAAATAATACCCAATCTAACGAAACCGCATTAAATTTTGCTTTGGAATCCATTGCCGAACAAGATGAAGCAAGAATGAGCATACTAAATAACATAATTAATGTAATTCAATGGAGTTTCATAATCATCATATGCTTAATAATCTTGTTCATACTTTACCAAATATTGAAAAGTGCATTTATCTATGCACCAGACGGGGATGATGCTGACAAAATTAAAATTGGAGACGGCATAAATGTTTTTGATGATATAACTAAATTACTGTCAGCATTGATACCCAAAGAAATTAAAAACCTGTCACGCCTAAAATTTAAAAGATCTGAACTAAATCTCTCAAATGCTGCTGAAGCTATATACATATATCACCAATTAATAGATTTGGGAGCAAAATTGGGTGTCATTCGTTATCCATCTGAAACCCCTAAGGAGTTTCAACCCAGACTATTCAAATCTTTACAACATAAATTGGTTTCAACTTCAACTCAATGTTTCGAAATTGCTTTATATGGCAATTCTGACATCTCAGATAAGGACCTTTCTGAACTAAAACATCAACTATCAGAATTGAAAAAGGAAATTAAGCAAAAAAGAGTCGAGAGTTATTGATAACGCATTTACATCAATGACGCTTAAATTTCATATCATCAATTGTCATAGAATTTTGTAAATATGATTTAGTATCAAACCCTATAAATCGTTGTGGCAAATATCTTTCACTATCTATACTAGTTTCTCCATCCACGACATGTTCAGCAATCAACTGTCCTGCTACCGGATTATAAGCAAATCCACCTGAATGAAAATTGGAACCAACAAATAAACCGTCAATACCTGGCATAGGTCCAATTACAGGAGTTGCATCTCTAGTAATGCTTATTAATCCCACAGTGTGATAATCCCAAACGGCACTTTCAATTACAGGCACCCTACTTCTAAATCTTTCTCGTAAAAATGGTAATGCTCTAGGATCAGGGGTTAATTGATCTACCGTAAACTGCTGATTCGGCATAATGAAATTTTCCGGATTGTATGCATCGGTACCAACCAATAATCTATTGTCCTCTGTTGGTCTTATATAACCCTCAACAACTCTGTCATTAATCGCGGGTAAATTAAGTTTGGTTTCAAATGGTTTAGTAACAAAACGTTCATGTATAAAGTTTTTCATGGGTATTTGAAAATCAACCCAAGATAATAAATGATTTATCCATGCATTAACGGCACAAATAACAATATCAAATTTTTCTTTTGTCTCTTTTTGGTTAACTGAAGACCTAGTAACAATTCCTTTAATTTGAGCACCTTGCAAATCGAACCCGACTACTTCTTCATGTTCTCGTATATCAACGCCCATTTTTTCAATCTTGTTTTTTAAGGCAGGAACATATCTATGTGGTTCGCTATAACCTCCTCTTAAATCTAACACCCCATATTCATTAGGAGCAGCAACTACATCTTTGAATTTATCCGATAATTTTCCACCTTGTAAAATTTCTACTTTTGACCCTAATTTTATCTGTAAATCACGTAAATCTTTATCTCCAATATAATCTTCTTCAGATAGTAGATTTAAACAACCTACTTGATGAAAAGAATACCCATCTAATATTTGGCTAAATCGTTCGAAATTATCTAACGTTTTTACTCTAGCTCTAATAGCTGTTTCATTCCATTCCAGTGATGTCACAATTCCTGCGGCTTGCAAACTAGAGCCACCACCGATATAGCCTTTATCTATCACTGTTATTTTAGAAACACCTTTTTCAGCTAAATGGAAGGCAGTACTCATCCCTATCACACCACCACCAATTATCGCAACAGACTGCGATTCTACATTATCTTTTTTGCCACTCATAAATCACCTTTAGTAACACCCATCGTAGTTTTAACTGCTAATTCAACATCTTTTGCACTAGGTACAACGTATTTGCTAAGATCTGAACTATAAGGTACCGGAGCACCTTTATTCCCCACCCTAACTATTGAAGATTTAAGAAACTTAGAAGCCTCCGATTCGCTAAATCTGGCAGCTATTTCACCCCCAAATCCTCCAACTTTGACCGCCTCATGGGCTATCACTAACCTACCAGTTTTTTCAACAGACTTAACAATTGCATCAAAATCAAGCGGCACTAACGTTCGAGGGTCAATAATTTCAACAGATATATTTTCAGATTCCAAACGAGTAGCAGCAATCTCCACTTCTTCTAACATTTTAGACCATGCAACTATAGTTACATCACTACCTTCTTTCAAAATCGCAGCTTTCCCAAAAGGGATTTCATATCTTTCCTCTGGCACTTCTCCAACACTTTTGTACAAACCCTCATGTTCAAAAAAAACAACCGGGTCAGGATCATTTATGGCTGTGGTCATTAAGCCTTTAACATCATGCGAATTACTCGGAACGACAACCTTAAGACCAGGTACATGAGCAAACCAAGCTTCTAGTGATTGCCCCATATATACGTTGTTAGCGGACATTGTTATCGACCTAATAACGATAGGAACATTCATAGAGCCATTGTTGATATATCGAGCTTTAGCAGCAGTATTTACTATGGGATCCATTGCAACGGTTATTAAACCTGTAAATTGGAGTTCAACAACTGGTTTCATACCCATTAATGCAGCTCCAACTCCCATACCCACTATACCTGCTTCAGATATTGGAGTGTCAAATACTCTTGCAGAACCAAACTTTTTTTGCAATCCTTTTGTTGATCCCCACAGTCCTCCATAAAGAGCTACATCTTCACCAAAACAAATAATTTGATCATCTATTTCCATTTCCTGATATAGTGCCTCTCTTATGGCTTTTGCATATTCTAATTCACGCATTATTTTAATTTTCTCCAAAAGGTTTTTTGTAGACTTCTTTAAAAGCAGATTCTCTTGAAGTTGGCGGAGTCTTTTGAGACATTTCTACGGCGCGTTCTATTTCATCCTCTACATCGGTGGTAATAAGTTTGATATCTTTATCAGTAAGATATTTTTTATCCCTACCTTGATTTTCAAGTATCTCTAGTGGATCTCTCTTCCTCCATTTTTGGTTTTCTTTGATATCCCTTATATCTTCTAGTTTAAGCATGGTTGGATAATGCCCTAAAAAACTAAGTGTTTTACACTCTATCAATGTAGGCCCTTTCCCATCTCTTGCACGCTGTACAGCTTCTTTAACAACCTCATAAACCGACAACACATCTTGGCCGTCAACAGTGACACCAGGCATCCCATATCCCACCGCTTTATCGGCAACATCATTAATCGCTAGTCCAACAGATGCAGGTACGGTCTGAAAATATAAATTGTTCTCACAAACGAAAATAACCGGAAGGTTAAGTACTGCAGCCAAATTTAAACCTTCGTGAAAATCGCCACGTCCAGTAGCTCCATCTCCAAAAAAACAAATCACAATATTATCAGTGTTTCTATTCTTTAATGCTAAACCAATTCCCGCTGCAACTGGAACCTGAGAACCAACTATAGAACTACCTGCCATTATGCCTAGTTCAGGATACCCACAGTGATGAAATGATTCTTTGCCATCTGAAATACTCCCACTGTTACCTATAACAGCATTTAATTGCTCTAGTACTGTCACACCTTTAGCCCAAAAAGCTTCCATCGTCCTAAGCGAGGGTATAACCCAATCATCTTTGGAAAGCCCATAACATGCACCAATGCCGATTGCTTCTTGGCCTGTTGAAGGGTGAAGGCCAACTTTCAATACACCCTGCTTATTCAATTCCAACACTTTTTGAGTAAATAACCGACTTGTTAGCATCATGGAATACATTTTTTTGTAATCATCTGAATTTAAACTGTTGGAACTTTCAGCTATCATTTTTAACACCTGTTTTTGAAATAGTAAAAGGTTGATAGAAAATCACAATTAATAAGTAGCACGGCCACCGCTCACATCAAAAACGGCTCCGGTAGTAAATGAACATGCTTCAGATAAAAGCCAAGCAATCATATTAGCTGTTTCATAAACTTCTCCAAAACGTCCCATTGGTATTTTACTCTTCATGTATGTAACAGCTTTAGGATCACCTTCTCTAACGGGTCTAGTCATTATAACTGCAGGAGTAACACAATTAACTATAACCCCATCATTTACCACCTCTTTCGCAACTGCTTTTGTAAATCCAATTATCCCTGATTTTGTCGAAGAATAGGGGGCCATCTTGGGGTTTCCTTCTTTACCCGCAACTGAAGCAATATTGACAATACGGCCATATCCGTTGTTAATCATATACGGAATAATTAACTTGGTGAAAATAAATGTTGCTCTTAAATTGGTTCTATAAGATTTGTCAAAAGCATCATCGTCAAGCTCCCATAAATTGGCATAAGGTTCAGAGCCTACTGCATTATTAACAAGCAAATCTATTTTGCCCCAACTTTCGTTAGCCATTACAACAGCCTGATGTGCTACGTTTTCATCTCCAACATCACCTAACACCAATTTACCTTCAATTCTTTTGTCCTTAAGATCATCTAGACATTTATAACCTCTTTCTTCACTTTTTTCCACCAAGACTATCCTTGCTCCCTCTTGTCCTAACCTAAGAGCCAAGCAAGAAGCGATTTCTCCCCCTCCACCAGTTATAACAGCTACTTTCCCCTCATATCTTTTCATTGAAGAAACCCTTCTTTTTTCAAGTCATCTATTGCCTTACTAACTGACTCAACCGTATCATCAATATCTTGAGTACTGTGTTTCGATCCTAAAATAAACCTGTTGGAAGCATGGACTCCATGGGAATATAAGGAGAGATTAAATTGCTTTGCCATCGCTGGGTCAAGAATTTTTTTATATTCGGAGTCACCAAATTCGTATAATTCATCATCTGAATTGATATCTACTCCTAACCTTATGAACACCATAGATGCCACTCCCGTGGCCCTTCCTTTAGTTTCAGTTTCGGACAACATTTCGTTTAAGCCTTTCTTGAGCCTATCTGCCATTTGATTAGCTGTATCATTAACAGGTGTGCTAGCAATTAATCCTAGCGCTGTTGCTCCTGCTACGGCTGATAATGGATTTGCATTGTAGGTTCCATTATGTGGAACTCTTGTATTACTGTTAAATTGTTCATCATCCCTAAACTGGATCATGTTAATTATTTCTTCTTTACCTCCAACTGCTCCACCAGGTAGTCCACCAGCAAGAATTTTGGCCATAGTACACATATCTGGAGTTATACCAAAATATCCCTGAGCACCTGATTTTGACACCCTGAATCCAGTAACAACTTCATCAAATATGAGCACCACTCCAAATCGTTTAGTAACTTCCCTTAACTCCGCTAAAAACTCAGGTTTAACTGGAACCTGACCCATATGGCATCCAGTAGGCTCCAATATTATTGCTGCCACATCTGAATCTTTTTCCAAAATATTTTCTACCAAACTTATATTATTTGGCTTCAATACATGCACGCCTCTAAGAGTGTCTTCTGGGATACCCCCTGAACTCCAACTGTCTGCTGCAGCAATATCGCTCCAACCATGAAAATGATCCTCAAATTTTATTATTTTTGTTTTACCCGTATATGCTCTAGCCATCCTTAAGGCCAATATAACTGCCTCAGTACCAGAACTGACAAAACGTATTTTCTCAACACATGGCATTAAATCCTTAACACGCTGAGCCCACTCAATTTCCAAATCTGTAGAGCCACTAAAATGGGTTCCTTTAAGCAATTGTTCACTAACTGCCCTTACAATGTCAGGGTGAGAATGTCCCAAAATCAAAGAGCCGTGCCCTGTCCAATAATCTATTATTTTGTGTCCATCAACATCCCATTTGTGAGACCCCTCAGCATGAGTTATGTAGTGAGGAAAAGGCATCTGATTTCTAGCATCATGAGTAACCCCATTGGGAAACAAATTTTTTGACACATTAAATCTTTTTGCACTTTCCGGATGCATTTTAATATATCTATCTTCAATTGAAGTAACCATCGATATCCTCCTTAAACCTCTATATCCTTATCAACAATAAGTGTATTATATTTACCTTAAGTTTGTCTCCACTTGGAGTTAAGAATGAAAAGTTATTTTTCACACCTAGAATGCACAAATTGCGGTAAGATATATCCTTCAACTGCACCTATTCGTATATGCTTATCTTGCTCAAAAGTGATATATGCCCGATACGACTTGGAACTCGCAAGGTCAAAAATATCCAAAACCATTTTCACAAACCGAGCACCAAATATGTGGCGATATTTTGAATTATTACCCATAGCAGACCAAAATAATGTTGTGAGTTTAGGTGAAGGTTTTACCCCCATACATAGAGCTGACAATTTGGGTAAAAATCTTGGTTTAAAAAATTTATTGATAAAAGATGAATCTTTCAATCCCACAGCCTCCTTCAAAGCAAGGGGAATGTCTGCAGCTGTTTCTAAAGTTAAAGAATTCAACATAAAAGAAGTAACAGTTCCGTCAGCAGGTAACGCAGGTGGAGCACTGGCCGCTTACGCTGCAAAAGCTGGATTACAATCCCACATCTTTATGCCAAAAGACGCACCTGAAGCCACACAAAAAGAGGTTTCAATCACAAATGCCACCTTGAATCTCGTTGATGGATTCATAAATGATGCAGGTGTACAATCAAGAAGCTTAGCTGATAAAAAAGGTATGTTTGACTTATCCACCTTACAAGAACCTTATAGAGCTGAAGGAAAAAAAACAATGGGATATGAAATAGCCGAACAGCTTGACTGGAATCTACCAGACGCAATTATTTACCCAACTGGTGGTGGAACTGGAATCGTCGGAATATGGAAAGCAATCAAAGAAATGGAGCAACTAGGGTGGATATCTGGCAAAAGACCAAAAATGTTCTGCATACAAGCAGAAGGATGTGCTCCGCTCGTTCGAGCTTTTAGCGAAAAAAGTCGATTTGCTAAAGTATGGGAAAATCCCAAAACTATAGCAGCCGGCATGAGAGTTCCTTCAGCAATAGGAGATTATTTGATTCTTGATGCAATTTATGAAAGTGGAGGTAGCGCTATAACCGTCACCGACGATGAAATGATTGAGTTCATTAAAAAGACAATTTCTCTTGAAGGTTTGTTCTTATGCCCTGAAGGTGCCGCTACAGTCTGTGCATCAAAGAAATTGCTGGACCTTGGATTGATCAATAAAAAAGATTCCATTCTTTTATTAAATACTGGCTCAGGATTTAAATACATGGAAGTAGTTTAAGAAAGATCAGTTTGAGAATTCAATCCTGCAATTTTTTCAAGTATTTTGACATAAGCATGAATTCCTTCGTCAGAAAATCCTGATTGCTGAGTCGCTCTGAATATCTGACTGACAATTGGAGTTGTGAATAGAGCAACATCCATTTGACCTGCTGCATCCAAAACCAAATTCAAATCTTTTTGAGCCAATTTCACCATAAACCCAGGCTCAAATTCTCGCTTGAAAACTTTCTCTCCTAGATTGTCCACCATCCATGATCCCGCTGCGCCAGCACTCCAAGCATTGATTAAAGCTTCAGGATTTGCACCTGCTTTGCTTGCAAAAACTATAGCTTCACACATAGCTGCTAAATTACCCATACCAATTATCTGATTCGATAATTTCGTAACTTGCCCCATACCATTACCTCCACAATAGGTTATTTTGGAACCCAATTCATTCAGTATTGGAGTAACTTTACCTAATACAGCTTTATCTCCACCTACCATTATCGATAAAACACCAGCCTCAGCTCCATTAACACCTCCACTGACCGGAGCATCAAGCATTTTTGCTTTTACAGAACTAAGCTTATTCGCTATTTCACGAGTTACTGAAGGGGATATGGTACTCATATCTATAACTATACTTCCTTCATGAACTCCTTCAATAACGCCAGTCTTTCCCAAAACAACCTCTTTAACATCTTTTGAATCCGAAACGCAAGTAATTATAATCTCGCTACTTTCAGCTACCTCCTTAGGAGATTCTAAAGAAACAGCTCCGGCTTGAACTAATTTCTCAGCCTTAGATTTGGTACGATTCCATACCGAAACATGATATTTTGCTTTAATCAAATTTAAGCACATTGGCGTACCGATTAATCCCAAACCTATAAATCCAATTTTTTGCATGATAATTCCCTTTATTTTTTTCGTAAATATACGAATTTGCATACACAGTATTCGATTTGTTTTAAAAAAACAACTCACAAGATAATTAGCTTTATAAATTTATACCTATTTCAAGTTATAAATTATCTTGACAGTAATTTATCGACTATTATAATCTTCGAATAGTGTTTTCAGGTTCAAATACAACCTAAATCAACCTGCTAAATTAGGTTTTATATCTTTTATGGATCCCAATATATTATTTAATTATGAATGGACGGAAATCGGCAAATCGCTAACTTTCCTATGGATATCTGCTTTATGCGTAATAATAGCATCAGGGCATATATTGCTTGGACATGTCATATTACCGTCCCTAGTAGAATCATACAATCTACCTAAATTCATACAGAAACAAAGAATACCACTTTACCTTGTATCGGCTGTTTTTTATGGGGCAGCAATGTGGTTTCTGATTCAGTTTATAATCGGGTCAAAAGATGTAATAGCCCTATTTTGGAATGATTTTTTGATATAAATTTGTAGTAAATTCAAAAGGATAAAGCGGTTTGATACCAGGAGATTTTAAAGTTAAAAAACCTACCAAGAAACAACTCATATTGTTGGCTGTTTCTGGCATTGTAGGCCTGTTTGGAACTGCAGCAGCTATAACGGTAGGAGTTTTTGCATTCACTGCATGGTGGGGTCTACCACTTGATATATATGGGTTCAACGAAGGCCCAGAACAACCAATCGCTTTCCCTCATACTAAACACGTACAGGAATTAGGACTAGATTGCACCTTCTGTCATAGAACGGTCGCGAAAGAAGCAAGCGCATCTATACCATCCGTCGAATTTTGTGTTTCCTGCCACAAAATTATTGGTGACAATAGTGAAGAGATCGCAAAATTGCGAAGCTATAGTTCAAATGAAAAACCAATTGACTGGCAAAGAGTTCATAGGCTACCTGATCATGTTCACTTCGTACACGAGGCACACATAAGATTTTTCTCCGGCACCAAAAATGTAGTAAGTAAAATAGACAGGGATAAAGTATCTTCACAAATCACATTAGAGGACGCTAGAAAAATCTATCCCAACACAAAGGTCGGTGAAATAATTGATGTCAAAGAATCACAAGTATGTATGACTTGTCATGGAGACGTAGGCAGCATGGCAAAAGTCAAACAAATTAGACCGTTGAAAATGGCTGATTGTGTAAACTGCCATAGAGATAATAGCGCTCCAACAGATTGTATTACATGTCACTACTAAACGAATTTAAATAAAAAGGAATCGAAAAATACAATAATGCCTTTAACACGAAGACAATTTCTAAAAATACTAGGTGGTTCAGCAGTAGGAGCAGTAATATTTCAGGCTTGCGGAGTACCGGAAAAAGAATTACTCGTACAATCTCCTGCAAAAATGCCAGAGGATTTAGTTTCTGGCATTGATAATTGGTATGCCACGCTATGCAAAAGCTGCAAAACTAATGAGGGAATTGTAGTGCGCGTAATGGAGGGGAGAGCTAAAAAGATTGAGGGTAACATAGATTACCCCATCAATGAAGGTAAACACAGTGCTAGATGCGAGGCAGCACTTCAATCTCTCTACCACCCGGATAGGATTCAAGGCCCAATGGTTAGAACCGGTAACCGTGGAGAAAATCAATGGCAGGAAATCAGCTGGACAGATGCTATAAGCAGGTTATCCGAACAGATTGACAAGCTAAATTCAAAAGAACAAATGGTTTTGGCTACTAACCCAGTAAACTCTCATGAAGGTTTAGTTGTAGAAAACTTTACAAAAAAACTAGGGTCAAGACATATTCCTTTCGAAGCAATAGAAGATACCAACTTGCTTGATGCATTTCAAAATATATTTGGTCAAAGATTGGCACCTGAATTTGATATTGCAAATGCAGATTACCTTTTATCATTCGGATCTGATCTTCTAGGAACGTGGCAATCCCCAACCAGATATTCCAAAGCGTACGGCGACTTCAGAGATTTACATCACGGCAGAGGTAAATTTGTTCAAATAGAACCAAGATTCTCCATGTCTGCAGCAAATGCCGATAAGTGGGTTTATGTACATCCCGGACAAGAAGGTAAACTTGCTTTAAGTATTGCTCACGAGCTTATAAAGCAAGGAGTAACGACTGATTCTAAATGGGAATCCATCTCAAATATTGACTTGAATTCATTCAGCCCTGACAAGGTTTACTTAGAAATAGGGCTAGAATCAGCGGACACAATAAAAGAAATTGCAAAAGAATTTGGCTCTCACGGTCCCAAAAGCTTGGCAATTGGGGGCGGAATTAGTTCTGCATACACAAATGGCAGTTTTAATTTGAGCGCTATTTATCTTCTTAATCATTTAGTTAACAGTGTGGGCAGTGAGGGAGTAATTAAATTAAATCCAACATCAGCCTTAAACAATATTTCGGGTGAATCTAAGAGAGCTTCTTTTTCCGAATGGGAATCAATCCCGGATGAAATCAAATCTGGGAAAGTAAAAATTTTAGCAATAAGAGGGGCTGACCCAATTTATAGCCTTCCTGAATCAGTCGGACTTAAAGAAGCTGTTCTAGGCAAAAATGCTGATGGAGAGTTCAATATACCATTAATCGTAAGTTTCGCTAGTCAAATGGATGAAACAACTGCGATAGCTGATTTAGTACTGCCTGAAAATAATCCTTTGGAAGATTGGGGTACAAATATACCCAATCCAGGGCCAGGTTATCAAACTATAGGTTTTCAACAGCCGGTAGTACGTCCATTCTTTGAAAATCGCGGGGTCGATTTGGGAACGAAAAATTTCATTGAAATTCTCCTAGGTATTTCAAAAGAGATGGAAGTTCAATTGGACCTAGAGGGTGAGACAATTATAGATATACTTAAAAATAGTGCTAAAGAACTGTTTTCAAAAAACAGGGGTTCTGTAAAATCTACTACATTCGATGGATTCTGGAACGGATTGCTTCAACGTGGTGGTTGGTGGGACACGGAATCCAAACAAGTAGGCCAAATTGATAGTAACCCAACTTTACCCACTTACTCAGAAAGCCAATTCTCGCAATCTGCAACAAGTGAATCCTTCCATTTAATTCCATTTGAAACACCATCTATTATGGACGGTAAACTAGCCGACTTGCCATGGATGCAAGCCACGCCAGACCCTATAAGTACTGCAGTGTGGGATACATGGGTAGAAATAAACATTAATAAAGCTAATGAACTGGGCATTAAGGAAGGAGATATTCTCAAAATAACATCAGTTGATTCTAAACTTTCAATTGAAGGAGTAGCATACCCTAACCCAGCTACGCCAACTAATGTCGTAGGCATACCAATCGGGCAAGGAAAAACTCACGGGACAAGATATAGCAAAAATCGTGGCGCTAACGTTTTATCGATTATCTCAACTATTAAAGATGAGAAAACAGGTGCCTTAGCCTGGGGATCAACAAAAATTGATTTAGAAAAAACTGGAAGATGGAGACGTCTGCCAAAATTCGAAGGTTCAAAGGCTGAAACGTCAGTAGATGAACACCACAAAGTTATTCAGATAACTAATTTAAATGAAGCATCTCATTAACTGTAAAATAAATTAAACGGAGATTATAACATGGCTAAAGAAAAGTGGGGGATGGTAGTAGATGTAGATAAATGCACCGGTTGCCAAGCTTGTGTAGTTGCTTGCCAGTCAGAAAATAATATTCCCATAAATACTAAAGAACATTTTAACCAAAGACGTCCTATACAGTGGATTAGAATTGAAAGGTACTGGGAAGGAGAATTCCCCAACGTCAAAGCGCGATTCATACCCATGATGTGCCAACAATGTGACAATGCCCCATGCGAACCAGTTTGTCCTGTATATGCTACGTATCACAATAATCAAGGCCTGAATGTACAAGTATATAATCGCTGCATTGGGACACGTTTCTGTGCTAATGCTTGTCCATATACCGTAAGATCATTTAATTTCTGGGAGCCATCTTGGCCAAATAGTTTAAAAAACCAATTAAATCCCGACGTCACCATAAGAAGTAGGGGTATCATGGAAAAATGTACCTTCTGCGTACAAAGAATACAAAGAACAAAAAGAGTTGCGGAAAGAGACGGCACCACAAGAGATGATTCAACTCGAGAATTGAATCCAGCTTGTGTTAATGCATGTCCAACAAATTCTTTAGTTTTCGGTGACGTAAATGACCCTGAATCTAAAGTATCTGAAATGAAATCAGACGCACAAGATGGAAGAGGGTACGAATTACTTGAGCATCTAGGCGTTGGTTCCAATGTAACGTACCTAAAAAAAATTGATGAAGACGCCAAGGTAAGCAGTCATGAGCACCACTGAATCTCATAAAACAACTTATGAAAGATCTTGGACTGACTCTAGGGACCTTACTAAAAGTTTTCTCTCCAGGATTATTGGAACCACATCTTTTTTCTGGTATCTAGTTGCTATTTTCACAACTTTATTTACCATAGGAGTAGTCGGGTTTGTTCTAAAACTATATGATGTAGGGACTGATTCGCCTAAAAACTGGGGCTACTATGCAGCCTTGGTCTCTTTTGTTTTGACAACTTTCCAATCAGCTCCAATGGCCGCTATAGCTCCGAGAATAGCGAAAGCTCATTGGAGAAGGCCGTTTTCTAGGATAGCAGAGATTTTCTGCGTAGCAGGTTCAATAAACGTTTTGTTCTTCATACCTCTAGTTTGGATATTGCCAGGTTTAGAGGATGGACGTAGAAGCCTATGGTTTTATGGAGAATTACAAAATGTACAGTACATGCCACAAATCATAAGTACAATTGCTATTCTATCTTTGTCAATTTGTGGATTAATGCTTGTATGGTTGTCTTCTTCACCAGACCTCGCAATAACGAAAAATAAAACAACCGGCATAAGAAAATCCCTTCAAACGAGATTAGGATCTTGGTGGATAGGAAGTAGTGCACAGTGGTTCATGCTTCACCACAGATTAGGTATTCTTGGAGCATTCTATTTTATGTCTCTAGTAGCAGTGCATTTCACCTTCTCCAGTGATTTTTGCATGGCATTGATCCCAGGCTGGATTGACGCACTATTCCCTGTAACCCATGCCCATAATTCACTACAGGCAGGTGTATCAATAGTAATACTTACAATGTTTATAATGCATAAATTCGGAGGATATGAAAAAGAAATTGAATTAGATCAATTTTGGGGAATGGGAAAATTACAATTTGCATTATGTATCCTATGGTTTTGGTTCTGGTTCTCAAGCTTTATCATATTTTGGTATGGAGCTAAACCTGCTGAACAAAGCGTGATAGAACTATTAATATCCGGACCATATTTGCCCATATTCATCGCAGTTTTCTGCCTTAATTTCTTAATCCCTCTATTTACTATGATTTGGAATCCACTGCGAGTAAGTATATTAGGGCCTACTCTTATAGCAGTATGTGTATTAATTGGGACGGCACTGGACAGAATAAGACTTTATGTAGCTGCCTATTCAGTTTCTGAACAGGCACCCGCACATTCTCTCCAGAATATACCTTCAGCAATGTCACCATCTACCTACGATGTGATGATATGGATTGGTGGTTTATCAGGGTGCATATTAGTTTACTTATTAGCAACTAAAGTATTCCCCGTCATGAATATATGGGAACAAAAAGAACTTTTATTGTATAAATATCACAAAAAATTCCATAGGACCGAAGTATTAGTACTGGGTAAACCAGAGTAATTGTTTAAGGATTATAAAGAAGGAATGAATTAATGCAAGAACATACCCAGTTAACTCAAAAACGAATCAATGACGATTTGCTACATAGCGTATTTACCGTTCCTAGATGGTGGCCAGGTAGCACGTTAATACTTTTGCTAATTTTTATTGCTGGCGCTTGTGCCTTCGGTTATATGATTAATAAAGGTATCGGGGTAACCGGTCTAAACAGGCCTGCTTACTGGGGCGTTTTCATTGTTAATTTCGTTTTTTGGATAGGTATTAGCCACGCTGGAATCATGGTTTCTGCAATTTTGAGATTAACACAAGCAGAGTGGAGAAGACCAATTACAAGAGCAGCAGAGGTTCTCACGGTATTTTCTCTTACAGCAGCTCTCATGGCTGCTCCTTTGACACACGTTGGAAGACAATGGAGAGTACTCTATTGGGTATTCCCCTATGACTTCGCAAGAGGAATTTGGCCGAATGTAAGATCTCCTTTCGTTTGGGATCCAAGCGCAGTAATGACATATCTTATTGCAAGTACATTGTTTGTAATAATTTGTTTAATACCAGACTTAGCAGTAGTAAGAGATAGAAGCAAAGGGCTCAGAAAAAAGATATATGGAGTTTTATGTCTTGGCTGGAGAGGTACACCAAGACAATGGAAACTACAAACAGTTGCCGGAATATTATTATCAGCTTTAGTTTTACCTGTATTTGCTTCAGTACACAGCATAGTCTCATGGGACTTTGCAGTCCAAATTGGTCCTGAAGCTTGGCATTCAACAATTTTTGCACCATACTTTATAATCGGTGCAATCCATTCTGGAGTGTCAGCTGTCGCAACGTTGATGGTAGTTATGGTTTGGGCGTGGGGCTATAGAACGTACATAACACCTGACCATTTAGACGCAATCGCACGATTATTGATTGTGGTTGCTGTAACTTGGTTTTTCTTTTTCTTTCTTGAATGGATATATGCTCTATACACCCTAGAATTTGGCGAATTAGCTATGAGAGAGCTACAGGTGTTTAGTTGGCCCTATGGGGCGTTATTTATAGTGTTCCTATTTACAGCCTTTTTAATTCCCGTACCCATGTGGCTTTTTAGAAATATAAGAAGAAGCTATTTATGGATGTTTATAACCACAATACTTGTCAATATAGGTATGTGGCTAGAAAGATTTTTAATTATTGTTCCTGGAGTGATACGCAGGGGAGAATTAATGTTTAATTGGGGCACATACCATCCAAGTATAATAGAGATCTTAATGGTATTAGCAACATTCGGCTGGATGATGTTTGGATTATTAGTTTTTTCAAAAATCTTCCCGTTAGTTCCACTTTTTGATGTCAAAGAAGGAATGGTAGGTAGAGATGAAATTAAAATTGGCCGCAGAATAATACCTGCGTCAATAAGAGAATAAAAGGGGGTTTATGTGGTGAACTCAATATCCAATATTTTAAATCAACAAAGCGTTTTAGGGTTATTTTCAACAGAAGACTCTGCTGCTGACGCATTAGATGCATTATCAGAAGCTGGATTCGACTCTAAAGAATATGAAATATTAACAGGTACTCCCTATCCAGAAGGAACATTTGGAGAAGAAGAACCCAAGCACAAACTATTTCGATTCCCATTAATCGGTGCAGCCTGTGGGTTCATCGTTGGCCTCGGCCTTACAACTGCTACACAATTAGCTTATCCAGTAGTAACGGGCGGTAAGCCTATATTATCCATACCTGCAATGCTAATCATAATGTATGAAGGTACTATGCTAGGTGCTATATTAATGACAGTAGCAGGTATAATATTTGAATCTAGACTGCCAAGATTATTTATGGGAGCTTATAGTCCTAAAATTACCGAAGGCTTTATTGGAGTTGCTGTTACTTCAGCACCCGAAAAAATCCAGAAGGCAGAAGAAGTTTTGAAAAAATGTGGCGCAGAAGAAATAACAAACGGTCAGGATACATCCGAATGAAAATAATGAATGTAAATAATTTCAAATACATTCACGTCTTTTTCACATCCGTTATGTGTTTATGTCTTCTCATTTTACTTGGATGCTCAGGAAATATGAGGACCGGTGATGTAGAAATTGCAGGAGGATTGATAAAAGCTAAGGGTCCTGCATTCCCAGAATCCGGTGCACATAAAGTGGAGATTTTCACCGAAATGCACTACCAACCTTCATATAAATCTCAAGAGCCAAGTAGGATTTTACCTCCGCCTAATTCTGTTCCTGTAACAGGTAAAGAAATAAGTTATAAAAGCCTCGAAGATTATAACAACTACTCTCCTAACATAAATCTTGCAAGTAATGATTTAGAGTTGGGACAACAACTATATACTATTAATTGTCTAGTGTGTCATGGAGCTAGTCTAAAAGGAATTGATGAAACTCAAATAGAATTAAAAGCAACTATATTGAATCTTAATGATGTTGAAAATAACCCTCTTTACAATAGAGGGCCTTATCCAGCTAATTTATTAAGTGAAGTAACTACTAATTCTACCGACAGTGAAATTTTCGCCTTTATATCATGGGGTGGTAGACAAGGGTTTGCAGCACGCGAAAAAGACAAAGCGTCGAATTCTCCAATGCCTCAATTCTATTATATGCTTTCTGAAACAGAAAGATGGGCCTTAGTCAATTATATAAGATCATTTCAGTAGAATTTTACTAACATGATATAGTTGGATTTTACTAGCAATATATATATTATTGAGTATCCAAAACATGCAAATACCAGAAAACCAAATGGCTTGGCCTCGCAAAAGATTCACAGGAACTATAGGTTTATATGGGGCTTGTTTAGGTATTGCGGCAATATTGATATCTTTCATGTCGCCTGAATCAGGCTTTTTAGAATCTGCACCTGACACCCAACAAGTTTCCAACATGTCCAATTATGTTTGGCAAACAGCACAGGATACAACTCTACTCAGAGCAATTATTCTTTCTGTATGTGGCTTTATTGGAGGAGCATTTATTACGATTCCAGTAGCCTACTGGTGGTTCGGAAAAAAACCAACATTCACAGCATATTCAAAAAAAACACTAGACTCGAGAGGTGTCCCTGCATGGCTTATGATGGGCTTAATGTATGGGCTTATTTTCCCACTGGTTGTTGGAGCTTATTTCTTGCCATTTGGAAGAGAATTCATACTCTTTCTCACTGGCTTAACTTCTGTTCCTGATTTAGTTATAAGCCAAACAGACTTGTTCACAGGTAAATGGATAAGATTCATGTTTGTGGTTGGGGCACGACTTTTGTTTGCTGGTATATTTGCCGGATTCGCTTTTGGTCCAGGGGCATGGATAATAGATAAATTCGTATCCAGTGATAATCAAAAATCATCTCGTTTCACTAGTTGGATTATTACTTTTGCCATGTCTTCGGGAGTCATTTTATTTGCTTTAATTTGGGTGTCAGGCGACTAAATTTAATACATACAAATTCACTAATCCACAATGAACAAAAAACTTACGTTTTCCAAGTAACTTTAGAAATAAGCAAATAGCCTTGACACGAATATAATAATACTATACTCTTTTCCCACCTGTACCTCGTATCGTATTATGGTAAAATCTATACGTTCGAAACTTCTAAAGGGATATCAACTATGGCAAATTATATAGTAAAAAGAATAATACTAGCTTTCTTCACTACAGCTGCTATATCGGTACTTTCCTTCGTTGTAATTCAACTACCTAAAGGTGATTACGTTGACTGGTATGTTGAAGATTTAATGCAAAAAGGCGACCATATTAGCTTAGCACAGGCCCAAAACATAAGAGAATATTATGGACTAGATAAACCGATGTTGCTTCAGTATGGGATGTGGATGTGGCGAATGTCTAGCTTAGATTTTGGCTACGGATTTGAAGGTCAAAAACCAGTTGAGGAACAAATTGCTGAAAAACTACCTACTACAATTGCTTTAGTTGCCTTCACAACAGTAATAACTTGGTTATTTGCGATACCGGTAGGTATATATACAGCAATGAGACAACACACGGTTGAAGACTACACTATGACCTTTTTAGGTTTCATAGGATTGGCTGTGCCTGATTTCTTATTAGGTCTATTAATGATGTACATCTTCTTTAAATATTTTGATTTCAGTGTAGGAGGATTGTTCTCAAGTCAATATGAATATGCTCCTTGGAGTTGGGATAAATTCGTAGACTTATGTCAGCACATGATTATTCCAGCTGTTGTATTAGGTACAGCTGGTACAGCTGGATTAATAAGAACAATGCGTAACAACTTACTAGACGAACTTGCAAAACCATACGTTTTGACGGCTAGGTCTAAAGGCCTAAGAGGGTGGCGAGTAATTGTTAAATACCCTGTTCGTGTGGCATTAAACCCGTTTATAAGCGGTATCGGCGGAGTGCTACCAAGTCTTGTGAGTGGAAGTGTGATCGTGTCCTTTGTGTTGAGCTTGCCTACTCTAGGACCTTTGCTACTAAATTCAATTCAAAGACAAGATATGTACCTAGCAGGAACTATCATATTGATGCTAGGAGCATTAACAGTACTTGGATTCTTGATTTCCGACCTTATGTTGGTGTTAGTAGATCCACGTATTAAATTTGAAGGCAAAGAATAAAAACTATTAAATATATCTTTATAGGTATTTAAATATGACACAACAAGTAAAAGAAGAAAACCCAAGTCAGAGTGACGACAACGAAGAAATATTAGTGGCAACACAATATCAGTTGATGTGGTGGGGATTCAAAAAACATAAACCTGCAATGATTTCAGGAGTTGTTTTGATGTTGTTCTATATATTATTCCCAATAGCTGAATTTATGGGGATAGGAGATCCTGCTCAGGTTAGAACTCAATTCCACTATATAAGACCTCAGGCGTTACATTTTTTTGAGTCTACGATTGATGGCAACAAATTTAATCCACACGTAAAAGGTGTCCGTGGATTTAGAGATCCACTAACCCATAAAAAAGATTACGAAGTTTTGGAAGATGAAATACTCCCAGTTGGATTATGGCAAACAAGTTGGGATTATAAGTTTTTGGGTATAATTGAAACAAGAAAGCATCTTGTTGGCTTTAAGCATGAAGAATTTTGGTCCGATCCAAAACGTGATGAACAAACACCTGAACAACTAGCTAAATCGTTAGATAGAGAGCTGAAGAAAAGGCCTTCTTTATACCTTCTTGGAAGTGACAAGGTAGGTAGGGATCAATGGTCAAGATTACTATTATCGAACAGGATTTCTCTTTCGATAGGGTTGATAGGTGTTGCACTTAGCTTCTTATTTGGGATAACACTCGGAGGCATTTCAGGTTACTATGGAGGCATAGTTGATACAATTATTCAACGTGCTATTGAAATCATTCAATCGGTACCAACACTTCCTCTATGGATTGGATTATCCGCTGCGGTACCAAGAGATTGGGGGGTGCTGCAAGTATATTTGGCCATAACTATAATATTGTCGGTATTGGGGTGGACGGGAACAGCAAGAGTTGTGAGAGGAAAATTCTTATCTTTAAGAGAAGAGGATTTTGTGATGGCCGCACAAATTGCTGGAGCAAATGAGGGAAGAATTATGTTTAGACACATGCTGCCTTCATTCTATAGCCATTTGATTGCTCAAGTCAGTTTGTCTATCCCTGGTATGATAATTGGAGAAATATCTCTTAGCTTCTTAGGACTAGGTTTAAGAGCACCAGCTGTAAGCTACGGAATTATGCTGCAACAAGCACAAAACCCACAAGTTGTGGCTTTATACCCATGGCTTATGTTTGTAGCGATACCTGTCATATTCATTGTTTTAGCATTTAACTTCTTAGGTGATGGCCTTAGGGATGCGGCTGACCCATATGGAGGAAGGAATTAATAAATCCCCTGTGTCATAATTATAAGACTAAAAATTACTTTAGGTAGGTAAACATGGTTACAACTGAACAAAAATCAATCTTGTCTGTAAAAGACTTGCAAATATACTTCAACACGGATGAAGGTGTTGTAAGAGCGGTAGACGGAGTTAATTTCGAAATCGCCCAAGGTAAAACTTTGGGAGTTGTTGGAGAAAGTGGTTGTGGTAAAAGTACAGTGGGAAGAGCTCTTCTTCAAATTCTTGACAGAAACGGAAGAATAAACGGTGGCGAAATCAATTGGGTTCGTGGTGGTGGAGAAGAGGAAGAAGAAACTATTAACATAGCAAAACAATCTCGTAACAGTTCAATCATGAGATCGATAAGAGGAGATGATATTGCTTTAGTTTTCCAAGAGCCAATGACATCATTCAGTCCTGTTCATACCATTGGAAACCAATTAATGGAAATGATAAGACTTCATAAAGATGTTAGTAAATCCGAAGCAAAAGAAAGAGCTGTTGAACTCCTTGAAATGGTACACATACCTAATCCAGAACAAAGAGTTAATGAATATTCTTTCCAACTGAGTGGAGGGTTACGTCAAAGAGCTATGATCGCTATGGCTTTAGCATGTGAACCTAAATTACTAATAGCTGATGAGCCAACTACGGCTTTAGACGTAACAACACAAGCACAGATATTAGACCTACTTAGAGAACTGCAAGAAAAGAACGGTATGTCAATAATACTGATAACCCATAATCTTGGAGTAGTCGCTGAAATGGCTGACGAAGTTGTAGTTATGTACCTTGGTAAAGCGGTTGAGTCTGGAACTGCCGAGCAAATATTCCATAACCCACAACATCCGTATACTCAAGGATTGTTACGTTCGATACCAAGTATATACGCTAAATCTGAAGGCAAACTACCATCAATTGCTGGTTACATTCCACACCCATTTAATAGACCATCTGGATGTGAGTTTAGACCAAGATGTGAATCTTATATTGAAGGTGTTTGTGACAAAAACACACCGGTATTTCAAAATCTAAATGATACATCTCAAAAAGTGGCATGTTTCGTACATCATCCACCACAGGAGGCATAAATCGTGGCAGAAACAAAAACAGAAACAAAAACTGGAAACATACTAGAAGTAAATAATCTAGTTAAATATTTCCCAATACAAAAAGGGTTTTTAAAACGTCATGTAGGTGATGTTAGAGCCGTCGATGACGTGTCTTTTACTATTGAAAATGGAGAGACATTAGCTCTAGTTGGAGAAAGCGGTTGTGGTAAAACCACAACCTCCAGATGCATATTGCGGGCGATTGAACCAACCAGTGGCGAAGTGAATTTTGTAACAAAAGACGACCAAACTGTTGATGTAACTCAACTAGGTAAAGAAGCTCTTCGTGAATTACGTCAAGACATGCAAATGATCTTTCAAGACCCGTTTAGCTCTTTGAATCCAAGAATGATGTTACTAGATATAGTTGGTGAACCACTGTTAGTCCATGGAATGAAAAGTCGTTCAGACAGAGCAGATAGAGTTGCTGAGCTTCTTAGGTTAGTAGGACTAAGACCTGAATATATGAGAAGATTCCCACACGCATTTAGTGGTGGTGAAAGACAGAGAATAGGAATTGCAAGAGCATTAGCACTTAATCCAAGATTGGTTGTAGCCGATGAACCTGTTTCTGCTCTAGACGTATCAGTACAAGCAGCTGTAATAAACCTTCTTGAAGATTTACAAGAACAATTAGGATTAACCTATTTGTTTGTAGCTCATGACTTAAGTGTTGTAAGACATATTGCAGACCGTACAGCAGTTATGTACGTTGGTAAAATCGTTGAACTAGCTGACACTGAGGAATTGTTTGAAAATCCTCGACACCCATATACTGCAGCGCTATTGTCAGCTGTACCTATACCGGATCCTCGATTCAAAGCTAGTCGAATACCACTCGAAGGCGAGGTTGCAAATCCTGCAGCTCCACCATCAGGATGCTACTTCCATCCAAGGTGTCCTCATGCAACAGACCAGTGTGCAATTGATACACCTCAACTGGAAGAAATTAGTCCAGGGCACTGGGTAAGTTGCTTAAGAGCTAAAGAAATTGATTTAGCTGGATTACAAGCATCTCACGGAATGGAAAATTAAAACTCGGGGTTTGTGAATCACTTTATCAATAAATAATCTGTTAGTAATAGGTTAAATATGGAAGTATACCAAGCTGTTACCACATTATTGGCAGTGCGTGAATTTCAGAAAAAACCTGTATCGGAAACCTTGGTGAATAAAATCATCGAGTCTGCTAGGCTTACTGGAAGTAGTATGAATCTTCAACCCTGGCATTTCATTTTGATTAGAAATCGTGGCACGCTTGTTAAAATCGGTGAACTTGTCACATCAGGTAAATATACTGCCCAAGCTAATTTCGCTATAGCTGTTGCTACAGAAAAATCATCTCAGTTTGCGATATCTGACGCTAGCAGAGCAATCCAATCCATGATGCTTACCGCATGGTCGGAAGGTGTAGGTTCAAACTGGACCGGTTGGGTTGGAATGACCAAGGTGGCTAATTTACTAGGTATACCTAAGAATTTAGATGTAATTGCCGTAGTGCCTTTCGGATATCCCAAGAAAATCCATACTAAAGGCATAAAGAATAGAAAATCGCTTAAAGAAATTGTCCACGCTGAGGAATTTGGTAAATCTTTATCTTAATAATATCCAATAGTAATACTTTTAATGATTATATTAAAAGCACCTTAAGTAAGTTAAAGCTTTATTTGTCACACTGGTTATGAACTAAATTATTTGCCAGTAAGTGTTTAACAACGTTAATTTTATTATTATCATTTATCAAGTATTTTGGTTAGTGAATTTAATTTTACTTACTAGCGTATGTGATATAATTTCGACAAAATGAAGGTTAAATCATGTCACTATTTGAAGATTTAAAAGTTTTTTCTGGGAATGCGCACAAATCGCTTGCAACCGATATATGTGCTCACCTTGGAATAACTTTAGGAAAATGTGAAGTTTTCAAATTTACTAATGATCAATCTTTCGTAAGAATACAAGAAAATATTAGAGAAAAAGATGTTTTTCTTGTTCAGCCTATATCAAAACCAGTCAATGACAATTTGATGGAATTGTTAATTATGATTGATGCTGCTAGAAGAGCTTCCGCAGGACGTATAACCGCTGTTATACCCTATTACGCTTATGGAAGAACTGATAAAAAAGATCAACCAAGAGTAGCAATAACTGCTAGATTGATAGCTGATTTTTTGACGGTTTCAGGAGCTGATAGAATTTTAACAATGAATTTACATGCAGGTCAAATTCAAGGATTTTTCAACATACCTGTTGACGAATTAGATGCTATACCACTTCTATCACGGACATATATTGAGAAAAATATTAAAGATTTGGTAGTCGTAGCAACTGATGTTGGCTCAGCAAAAAGAGCAAGGGACATGGGAGACATGTTGAATGCTCCTATTGCAATAATTGAAAAAGACAGACTTGGAAATCAAGACCAAGTTGAAGCAATAAGCATAATTGGCGAAGTTGCTGGCAAAACAGCTCTGATTGTAGATGATGAAGTTGATACAGCAGGTAGTGTAATAGCAGGAGCAAAAATATTAGCTGAAAGCGGTGCAAAACAAATTTATTGTTGTGTCGTACATCCACTATTATCCGGAAATGCATCGAAAAACTTACAGGCGAGTAACATAAAATCATTATTGGCAACTGATACCCTTCCAATAGATTCAAGCAAAATCATAGATAAAATAGAAATCATATCAGTGGCACCAATTTTAGGCGAAGCTATACATAGAATCCACAGTGGCTTATCAGTAGGTGCAATGTTTGAAAATTTTAAATAGTTTCATTCTATTTTGAATGAATAAATAATATGCTGAAACAGATAGTAAATTTATTCGGTGCTTCAAATGAAGGTTCAATTAAAAAACTCCAACCTTTAGTTGAGACGATTAATTCAAGAGAACTTTCTTTAACTGAAATACCTACAGATAAACTCGTCGATAAATCAAATGATTTGAAATCAAAGCTTTTAGATGGAAAATCAACAGATGATTATGAAATAATTGCCGAAGCATTTGCACTTGTTAGAGAAGCAGCAAAACGTGTCCTTGACCAACGCCATTTCGATGTGCAACTCATGGGAGGAATGGTTCTTCATCAAGGTAAAATAGCTGAAATGAAAACCGGAGAAGGTAAAACACTTGTATCTACTTTAGCAGCTTACCTAAACGCTATTAACGGTGATGGAGTACATATTGTAACTGTTAATGATTACTTGGCAAAAAGAGATGCCCAATGGATGGGTGCGATATATCGAATTCTCGGATTATCAGTAGGTGTATTACAACATGACGAAAGTGCTATCTACGTAGACAAAAACTCCGATGGGGTTTCGAATAATCTACAAACAGCTACTAGGAAAGATGCGTACAACTGCGATATCACTTATGGCACCAATAACGAATTTGGTTTTGATTACCTAAGGGATAACATGTTAACGGATCAAACCCAAAGGGTTCAAAGATCTTTAGAGTACGCAATTATTGATGAAGTAGATAATATCCTAATTGATGAAGCACGAACACCTTTAATAATAAGTGGACCTGCTGCTGATTCATCCAAAGATTATTACAAATTTGCAAGACTTGTACCAAATTTAACTCAATTAACTGATTTTACAATCGACCAAAAACACAGAACAGTATCTTTAAGTATGGATGGAATCTCCAAACTTGAAAAACTTCTTGGAATAAACAATCTTTACTCACCTGATAATTATGAAATTGTTGCCTACGTTGAAAATGCCTTAAAAGCTAATACCGTGTTTGAAAAAGACAAGGAATATGTAGTAAAGAATGGCCAAGTAGTAATCGTGGATGAATTCACAGGCAGACTAATGGAAGGGCGAAGATATTCTGACGGGTTACATCAAGCACTAGAAGCCAAAGAAGGATTGAAAGTACAACAAGAAACAATAACATACGCCAATATAACCCTGCAAAATTATTTCAGAATGTACAAAAAGCTATCAGGTATGACAGGAACAGCTTTAACAGAAGCAGAAGAATTTTGGAAGATATATAAATTAGATGTTGTTGAAATTCCAACAAATAAACCTATGCTTCGCAATGATTCTACAGACTTAATCTATACTGACAAAAAATTCAAATATAAAGCCATTATAAAAGATGTATTAGAAAGAAATAAACTTGGACAACCCATATTGATAGGAACCACCGATATATCTAAATCAGAATTGATAAGTGGCATGTTAAAAAGATCTGGGATCAAGCATGAAGTACTCAACGCAAAACAACATGAAAAAGAAGCTGGAATTGTAGCACAAGCAGGAAGTATTGGGTCCGTAACAGTAGCAACAAATATGGCTGGAAGAGGAACGGATATAGTCCTTGGAGGAAACCCAGAAACATTAAAATTACAGCAAGACACCTGGCAAAAAGACCATGACAAAGTTTTATCTTTAGGCGGTCTACATATAATCGGTACAGAACGGCACGAGGCAAGAAGAATAGACAATCAATTGCGAGGCCGTGCAGGAAGACAAGGAGACCCAGGTAGTTCACAATTCTACGTAGCACTTGACGATGATCTTATGAATAGATTTGGCGGAGATAAAGTGAAATCACTAATGCATATGGCTGGAGTTGATGAGAATACACCTATCCAAAATAAAATGGTCAGCAAATCGATTCAAAGTGCACAAGTAAAAGTAGAGGCTTTCCATTTTGATATGAGAAAACACTTAGTTGAGTATGATGACGTTATAAATACACACCGTGAAATAATATATAAAGAACGAGACAAAGTGCTAGACAAAGCTAACTTGAGGCCAAATATTGAATCAATGCTTAGTAAAGAGATACAGAACATCTTAGATTCAGAGTCACCTACCCCTGAATTACCAGACGCAAATAATACAATATATGATTCAATCCTCAATATATTTCCAAAAGACAGTATAGTCAGCAACCAAGAAATCAATCAAATGTCAAAGTCGGAAATAGAGAACTATTTTGAAGAAAATATAGAACAAATCTATAATCGATTCGAAGACCAACATAGTTCTGGTTTAATAAGAGCTCTAGAACAAAATTTGATGCTCAGAGTTTTAGATAATCACTGGGTAAATCACCTTACGAGTATGGAGTCTCTTCGCCAAGGTATTGGACTACAGGCCTTTGGTCAAAGAGACCCATTAGTTGCATATAAAAGAGAAGGTCATTCAAAATTCCAAGAACTTTTAAATAAAATACAACATGATGTCGCTTATATGCTATTCAACATCAATATAGTAAAAAACAATTCTGTTGCAAATCCAATCAACAAATCCGCCCCAGAAAAATCATCTTTGCCCGTTAATACTACTAATAAATCGCAAACATCTACTAAAGTTAAAACTTCTAAAATTGGTCGCAATTCTATATGCCCTTGCGGAAGTGGGAAAAAATACAAAAGATGCCATGGAGAATAACCTATATTCCGATAATCGGCATTTTAATACTGATAACCTAATAAAATCTAATTCAACAGATAAATTAATACAGACCCTTAGATATTCAATAAAAAGTGGTACATACTGGCCACAGGCTTTAATTCAAGCGATGGGATCATGGTCGCTACCAAATGAAACATACAAAGGCAGAGAGTATGTTTACTTAATTCATGGCGAGTGCTTCAACATGCTGCTTTTGGCAGAAAGATTGATGGCAGAGTTACAGGATCTAATTAGTTTTACTGACATAGAAAATCTTCTTTTTAATTCAGAATTCCCAGAAGATTTTGATCTATCAACCTTGAAGTCGGAATTAGGAGTAACTAAGTATCGTGGACATGTTAACTTCTTTTATGGGGTAATAGTCGAAGAAAAATTACAATACATTGTAGAACAAGAAATAGAAAAACGATATTACAGTAATGGTATAGGTGATATTAATAATCCTAGTAATAAAACTTTTCAAAAATTATACAAAGCAACTTTCGATAATTTATACATAAAATTTTGTATAGACACATCTGTAACTAAAACAAAAATGTTCTACTTCAATGACTATATTAAGTTCACCTATTGGCTTTTCAAGTACAGGATTAACATTTCAGATGGAGCTAAAATCGCCAGTGACACAAAAAAAGCACTAAAGCATATCACCATAAAACCTCAATCATGTTTTGCCCCAGTGTTATTTCAATTGGGATAATAATTTAGACAATTTTTCTGATCTTTCTTTTGATATTCTATGTTTTTCAGTTTCTTTATCTACAATTTCACTTGGTGCATTATTCAAAAATTTAGAATCAGCTAACCTTTTTGAAATAGAATTTATACGTTCATTGATATTATTCAACTCTTTATTTAACCGATCGATTTCAGAATCAATATCTATATAGTCTTTTATAGACACCGACACAACAGATTCATCCAAAACAATTGAAACCAATTGGTTTACCTCATCATCCTCTAGATTAGCTTTTAAACTATTGTCCCCAATATTTACATTTGCTAGCTGTTCAATAAATACTAATTGATCTGAAATTCGGTCAATTAGTTCGCTTTCTATTTGGATATCTAAAGATATATTCGGAGGAATGTGTAATTCTGCCCGCAAATTTCTTACCGCACGTATTATATCAATCACTGATTCAATAATTGATTCAGCATCATAATCGATTGAATTTTTATCCCCAACAGGAAATGAAGCTATGATAAGAGCATCATCATTGAATTCGCTTCCACCTATTTCCTTTTTTAACGTTTGCCATATTTCTTCTGTGATAAATGGCATAAAAGGATGCAATAAACGTAAAATCCGATCTAAAACTAAAATCAAGGTAGAAATACAACTTACATCACCTGATCTTATTCTCAACTTTGACATCTCAAGGTACCAATCACAGTATCGATCCCAAAAATATTCATAAACTTCTTGTTGAGCTTCTGAAAATTGAAATTCTTCCATGTGATTATCAAAATCAAGAATTAATCTGTTCAATAAACTTAAAATCCATTTATCATGTATATGATTTATATCAATTGGATTTATTGATTTATATTCCTTTTGATCTGTCGCATTATTGATAACAAATCTTGAAGCATTCCATAACTTATTCGCAAAATTCCTGCCAAATTGTATCTTATTTTCATTTAAGCGATTGTCATTCCCCGCTGCCAATCCCATCGTCAAAGCGAATCTCAAAGCATCAGCTCCATAGGTTTCTATAAGTTCCAAAGGATCCATCACATTACCTTTGGTTTTACTCATCTTTATCCCTTGAGGATCTCTGACTAAACCATGAAGATATATAGTCTTAAATGGGATTTCACCAGTGTTTCTTATACCCATCATAATCATGCGTGCTACCCAGAAAAACAAAATGTCGTGTCCTGTTTCCATAACAGATGTCGGGTAAAAATAATTTAGGTCTTCGGTTTTATCAGGCCATCCTAAAGTAGAATGAGGCCATAAAGCTGAACTGAACCATGTGTCAAGAACGTCTGGATCTCTTTCAAGATTTTTTGAATTACATGTAGCACAAACATTTGGTTCTTTAATTTCAACTAATGTTGCTCCACAATCTAAACAATACCAAACTGGCAATCTATGCCCCCACCACAATTGCCTACTAACGCACCAATCCCTAATATTGTTCATCCAATTGAAATATACTTTTTCAAAACGCTTAGGAATGATGTTAATCTGACCTGATTCTACTGCTTTTATAGCAGGCTCAGCTATTGGTTTCATTTTCATATACCATTGTTTGCTAATCATAGGTTCAACAATTGTATTACACCTATCACAACGCCCAACTGAATGCGAAATTTTCTCTACCTTTACAAGTCTTTGAATTCTTTCCAAGTCAGTTAATATTTGAGTTCTTGCTTCTCCTACAGTTAATCCAAAGTAGTCACCTGTTTTTTCATCCATAGTCCCATCAGGCTTCATTACATTCAACACGTCTATTTCATGCCTTTGCGCTATTTCAAAATCATGAGGATCATGACCAGGTGTTACTTTCAAAACTCCTGTGCCGTAAGTAGGGTCTACTAAGTCATCAGTAATAATTGGTAATTTTCTACCTACAATAGGAAGTTCAATAAATTTATCATGTAGATCCAAATATCTTTCATCATTAGGGTTTATTGCAACTGCTGTATCACCAATCATAGTTTCAGGTCTAGTTGTAGCTATAACAACAGACTCATCACTATCAACTAGTGAATATCTGATATGATACAATTCTCCCTCTTGATTTACATATTTAACTTCTAAATCCGATAATGCAGTTGAACATCTTACACACCAATTTACAATTCTTTCTCCCCTATAAATAAACCCTTCCTTATACAAATTAACAAATGTAGTAACTACCGAATTACTAGGCCCTTCATCCAAAGTAAAGTGTTTTCTTGTCCAATCACATGAAACACCTAGACTCTTCAATTGCTCATAAATACGTTCTCCATATTTATCAACCCAATCCCAAACATGTTCGGTAAATTTCTCTCTCCCTAGTTCTTGTCTAGTTAAATTATTTTGTGCAAGCATACGCTCTACTACAACCTGTGTGGCAATACCCGCATGATCTGTTCCGGGTAAAAGAAGAGTAGGATCTCCCTTCATCCTATGCCACCTGGTCATCAAGTCTTCTAAAGAAGTTGTAAGTGCATGCCCCATGTGTAATTCGCCCGTCACATTAGGTGGTGGCATTATTATGGTGAAAGGAGATTTATTTATATCAATTTTAGGTTGAAAATACCCTGATTCAGTCCAAAATTCATAAATATCTTTTTCAACTAATTTAGGTTCATAAGCTTTAAGTTTAAGCAACCTATATTCTTCACTCATAATATCCAATTACTCCCATAACCGTTTTGCAACACAAAATATAATCAATTAATTAAAGATCATAAAAATGAGATAAAGTAAAACACTAAAGAATCTACCTAGATAGATTAAATGCTAAACTGTAATATTACAATAATCATCCATTACGTTTCGTTTCAATCTTAATAATTGTTTTTATCTTGTCTAAGATTTTTGTACTGGCTTCTTGTTTTGTCAACATACCCAAATCCTCTTCACCACCATGTTTATCAACAAGAATAATCTTATTGTTTTCAGACTCAAATCCACTATCTGGATAAGATACATCATTAGCCGCTATAACATCTAATTTCTTCTCAATCATTTTTTTTCTAGCATTAGGAACCAAGTTTTCTGTTTCGGCTGCAAATCCTATTTTAACTAGCTTATTATTGGTTTTTAGTCTTTCCAATATATCTGTTGTTTTGACTAGCTTGATTTCCAAACTATCGTCAAAATCTTTTTTCATTTTTTGGGCATTCACATTTACAGGAGTCCAATCTGAAACTGCTGCCGCCATTATCAATATATCTGCATCAGAGCATTGTTCCACAAGAACTTCCTCCATATCTTTGGCAGATTCGACTGCTATGAAATTTACTCCAATAGGACTTTCAATCTTTGAGGCAGAAACCAAAACCACTTCTGCTCCACGATCACGAGCTGTTTCTGCTAAAGCATAACCCATCTTACCGGAAGATCTATTTGTCAAATGCCTAACTGGATCAAGTTTTTCTCTTGTACCTCCAGCACTTACCACTATTTTAGATCCTTTGAAATCACCTGAAATATGTCCTAGAGTAGTTTTAATATATTCCAATATCTTCCCGGGTTCTACCATTCTACCTTCTCCTGACAGCCCCGATGCAAGGTCTCCAGTTTCCGGTCCTAATACATAAAAACCTCTATCTTCCAATTTAGAAATATTTTCCATGGTTATAGGGTTCTTGTACATATAACCATCCATTGCTGGACATATCACTATTGGGCTTCTACTAGCCAAAACCGTAGCGGTTACAGGATTGTCTGAAAATCCATTAGCTAATTTTGCAATGGTATTTGCAGTAGCGGGAGCAATCACAATAAGATCAGCCCTTTCAGCTACAGAAACATGATTTATTTTTAAGTAAGACTGTAAATCATAAATATTACTCATAACTAATTCATGGGTGATAGCTTTCAAAGTAAGAGGAGTCACGAACTTAGTAGCTCCATCACTCATAACGACATCAATGTTGGCTCTTTCTTTTTTGAGTAATCTGGCTAATATCACGGATTTATATGCAGCGATACTGCCAGTTATACCCAAAATTATTCTTTTGTCGTTTAAAACTCGATACATTTTAAATCAAAATAAGCTATCTGTTAGAAGCCAAAATTTGTCTCAACCCCATTAATGTTAAATCCAGATTTATATCGTCAAAAATATTTGTTTCTTTTGCTATGACAGTAACTAATCCACCCGTACCTATTACTTTTGGCTTGGAGCCTAGTTCAGATTTAAACCTTGCTACCATACCGTTAACCAAATCAACACAACCTAAAATTACACCGGATTGAATAGCATTTTCGGTGTTTTTACCAATTGCAGATGGTGGCTTATTAAGTTCAACACGCTTTAATTGAGAAGTATTGTGGTAAAGAGCATTTAAAGCAACTTCTACTCCGGGTACTATAGCCCCTCCAAGATATTCATTATCTATTGAAACGGCATCAAAAACAGTTGCTGTACCAAAATCCACAACGATAACTGGAGATCCGTAAATCTTAACCGCAGCTGAGGCATCAACTATTCTATCAGCACCGACATCCCTAGTATTTTCATAAAGTATTCTTATACCTGTTTTAACGCCTGGACCAACAACTAATGCTTCCAATCCAAAATAGGACTTGAACATTTCACTAAATACCGATGTCAGACTAGGTACTACGCTGCATATAGCTACGTCCTTAATATCACTAAGTTTGATATTTTTTATCTCGAGAAGTTGCTTCAATATATATAAATATTCATCCGCAGTTCTGCCTGCATCGGTAGCTATAGTCCATCTGGCTGAGGGAGTAGAATCTGATGCATGCGTGCCAGATGTGAACATACCTAACGAAATAGTTGTATTACCTATATCAATGCAAATAATCAATGAAACAATATCCTTTCTAGTGAAAAATGATTTTAATTCGAAAATCAACTCATTTGTAAATTATATCATCAGATTTACACAGACGATTTTTCTATCTATCTTCCTACTAAATAAGGGCCATATTGATAATTAAGAATATAGGGTTTATAATTCCTTTATGGACAAAATATATGAATCTATTAAATTGGTTTGCGCATGTATTTGCGCCCAGGTAGAAGATAACAAAGTTATCTCCTCTGGGCCGGTGTGAACGCAATGTAGATTCTTAGAAGACTAAGATAACTACAGATACTGTTTACAGTAAATGTTTACACCCCCCCCAACTTTAAAAGGGGGGGTTTTTTTTGAGGTAATTAAGGAGAACAACAAAAATGACAACGAGTGCAAAAACTTTGTCCCCATATCAAGTTCAAAGATATAGTAGACATATCATAATGCCTCAAGTAGGTAGTACTGGACAAAGAAAATTATTAAACTCTAAAGTATTAATTGTAGGAGCTGGTGGTTTAGGTTCCCCTACATCCATTTACCTTACGCTAGCAGGTGTTGGTGAAATAGGAATAGTTGATTTCGATGATGTTGACGTAACTAATCTACAACGACAAATTCTGCATTACGATTCCGACATAGGTAGAAGCAAAGTTGAATCTGCAAAAGAAACTTTGAATTCCTATAATCCTGAAACCGAAATCACTTTATTTGAAGAACCACTAACTTCAGAAAATGCTATAGAAATAATGTCTCAATTTGATGTGATTGTAAATGGAGCAGACAATTTTGCAGCAAGATACTTAATCAACGATGCTGCATATCTTTGTAACAAACCTCTAATAGATGGCAGCATCTTGCTTTTTGATGGGCAAGCAACAGTTTTTGTGCCAGGAAAAGGATGTTATAGATGCCTATTCCCTGAACCTCCTCCTCCTGGAGAAGTACCAAGCTGCGCAGAAGCTGGCGTATTAGGAGTAATGCCGGGAGTTATTGGAACTATACAAGCGACTGAAACAGTCAAATTAATAATGGGCATAGGTGATTCTTTAGTGGGAAGATTACTTCTAGTTGACGGTCTTTCTATGGAATTTAGGGTAGTTAAGACAAAAAGAAATATAGACTGCCCCCTTTGCGGTGAAAACCCTACTATTTCTGAACTAATTGACTACGAAGAGTTTTGTGGTATTCCTACAAGTTAACCCATGTCTAATTGGCCAATTGCTGTTACATCACGTGATACAATCGAACAGGATTTCCCTAATATCCTTGAGGAGTTAGTGGACCTGAAATGGTCAGCAGTAATAGTCAAAAACTTCTACCCAATTATACATTGTGAAGAAATCTGTCAAAGAATAAACGAGAATAAAGATGATTTAGTTACTGTAAAAGAGTATTCTAATTCAGCAGGTGATAAAGTAGCTCTTAGATATATTGGACCCGGATTAGGTCAATATGTATCAGACAAAGAAACGTATTTTTCAGAAACAAAATTAGCACATAAGAAATTCAACAAATTATACAACGGGCTTCCTGACCCACGTGAAATGGTAAGAAATCAACTCGCCAAACTATTGCCTGGGAAAAATATTGTAGTCGCTAAAGAAAAAGACAGAGAGTGTTCAGATTCGGTGGTTCGAATAATGGCAGATGGTGATATGAGTGCTTTGCACAGGGATAGTGCGATGAATTATTTTAAGGGATGGCAAATATCAAACTACCCTACACAATTTTCTGCCTTGGTATGTTTTCAAATGGCTGAATCTGGTGGAGAATTGACGGTTTACAGAAAGAGATGGGTACCTGAAGACGACCTTGTACAAGAAGAAGGTGTTACCGGATATCCCAATTCTTTGGTATCAAACTCTGAATCGAGTACAATAACTCCACAGCAAGGTGATCTTTATATATTCCATCCAGAAATATACCATGATATCAATCCTATGCAGGGTAAAACAGACAGAATAACTCAAGGAATATTTTTCGCCATCTCTAAAAATGAGAACGTAGCTGTTTCTTGGGGATAATTTATTCCAGTTTGAAATAACTATATAAAGTTATTCCTATCAACTAAAGTTCCACCTTGAAAAACATCAATAACATTAAATATATCATTTATATTTTCGACCGGATTCCCCTTAACTACCAATAAATCAGCTTGCTTACCTGACTCTAACGTACCAACTATATCGTCCACGTTACATGACCGAGCAGATTCGATAGTTGCTGAACGGATAGCTTCCGCTTCCGACATTCCGACTTCAACATGAGTCAAGATCTCTTTCTGAAATTCACCCATCTTATAATGATTCCAAGCCGAATCAGAACCACACACCAAATTAACTCCATCTTCTCTCATTCTAGTTATATTTTCTATACTAACTTCTCTATTGCTTTTGAATGTATTGATTCTATCTTGTTCAACATCCGTCAAAGGCTGCACCTGTGATTTTAATGTTAAAGCATCGTATGTTTCAGTTCCTTGGTGTAAAGTTGGATTAACATAAACATTTTGTTTTACTAATCTTTCTGATATCTCAGGCCTATATAAGTAAGACCCATCTGGTTCTTTATAATATCCATGAACTATAGTATCAATATTTGCATCTAGAGCATTAATCATTCCCTGAGAGGATGCACAATGAGCCACGGTATGTTTCCCAAATTTGTGAGTTTCATTAATGATTGCAGTTAGCTCATCGACATTAAAGGAAGGTAGAAACGGATATGATGTTCTTGTGCTTCCTCCTGTTGCAGTTATCTTGATAAAATCAGCCCCTTCCTTCATTAGCTGTCTTACATTGGCTACACATTCATCTACCCCGGTAGCCTGAATACCAAAATAACTTAAATGTCCCCCTATAATCGCCAAAGGTCTGCCACATATAATCAATCTTGGAGCAGGGGTTATGCCCATTTCTACTGCTTCTTTTAAGATAAATGTTGTTTTATTTTTAGCACCACAATCTCTTATTGTAGTAACCCCTGAATACAAGTGAATACGTGCATTTCGAGCAGCTTGCAGGGTCAACACCTCATCGGATTCTACGGCAACTTCATCACCTGCTCTCCCATCAGGTATTCCAATCAGATGAACGTGACAGTCCACTAAACCTGGTAAAATAGTCGCATCATCATATTTATATTCCGTAGCTTTCGCGCCTTCAGGAACTTTTATGTCTTTTTCATTCCCTACCTGCAATATTTGATCGTCTTCAATCAACACAGCTCCATTTTCAAGAGCTTTATCTCCTTTGCTATCAAATAAGCGATTCGATTTAATTAACTTAAACTTGTTCTGTTGTGTCATCAATTACTCTCCAATATAGCTCTTATTGTTTTTCAATTCCTAGGAGGGATCTGCCTTATTCGACTCAGGGAATCTGTTGATCCTCTGTCAACAATACTTCCTCTCAAAAATACATCTCGTACCTTCCATAAATTATCAAGATGGTCATAAGGGTTTTTTCCCAAAACTAATATATCGGCGTCTTTACCTTTTGCTAAAGTACCAACTGATTCGTCAACACCAATCGATACTGCAGATTCTTTTGTAACAGATTTAAGAGATTTAGAACGAGACAAACCCGCCAATTCCAAGCACTCAACCTCATAAACAGTGTTGCCAAGTTGATAATCTCCCCAAGAAGAATCAGAACCAGTGATAACCTTTGCCCCAAGATCTATAAGCTTATTTAAATCCTCAACCCTTATATCAAATTCTTTTTTGGCTTTATCTAATGCTAGAATATCTTGTTTATTTTCTGGTTTATCAATCATATTTTTCTGCATGGCCCAAATCTGCGACCGAAAAACATGAAGGGTAGGATTGATATAAACACCTTTATCAACCATCAACTCAGCTATTTTATTATCGAACCTATTCTCACCATTAGGATCTTTAAATACTGAATGAATTATCATATCAACATTCGCTTCAACAGAAAGTTTGATACCCGCTGTAGATGTACAATGTGCAGCCGTTAATTTATTAAATTTATGCGCTTCTTCAGTAATAGCTTTAAGTTCATTTAAATTAAATGCAGGCCTCAAGGGATCAGATGTAATTGTACTTCCACCAGTAGCTGTAATTTTAATATAATCAGATCCTTCCTTCACCAATTGACGCACCATAGCACGAGATTGTACTTCTCCAGTTACTTGTGAACCGAAATAGCTCATATGGCCACCAATTATAGAAATCGGCCTTCCGCACAACATCATCCTTGGACCGATTTGATCACCTCTTAAAATACTTTTCCTTAACTCTAACATTGTTTTATTCTTGGGCCCATTTTCCCTAATAGTAGTAACTCCTGAAAACAAGCTTTTCCTTGCATTTCTAGCAGAATTTAGAACTAACATCTCATCAGGCAATTTAACTAATTCATCTCCTAGTCTGCCATCGCCAAATCCATTGTGATGAGTATGAGCATCTACCATTCCTGGCATTACCGTTGAATCAGAAAAATCATATATCTCCGCGTCCGCTCCAATAGGTGGTTTTATTTCATCCCTGTTCCCTAGACCAACAATTTTTGAATCCTCTACCAAAATCGCATCACTTTTTATTGGGCCATCTGAAATTCCATCAATAATGTTATTAGATAATATAATTTTAAATTTCGAACCTGTTTCAAGTTTAGCCATAAACTAAATCCATAGCTCCTTCCTTAAAAATATCATTCTGTATCAGATTCACTATCTGAATCTATATCAGCTTGATTGCCTTCTATTAATACAGCAATTTGCTCATGCAGATCTGATTCAGGTGCTATATATGCTAACGATGCATTAACACCATTAGCCAACTTTATTACAACCGATTTATATCCTAAAGTACGACCAAACCTGCCATAATTTTCACTAACTTCTGTGATTCTAGAAAGGGGTATTTTATATGTACCGGTTCGTATCATTCCTCCCCTGTTATATATCAACACATTCTCGGTCAAAACATAAGAGCTACGTAACCAAAGGAAGAATCTAGGTACAATAACCACAACAGCCATCATTATTGCAATTACCTCGGTTATTGGCTCCATAAATAACGCTATAGCCAAAATCACAATTAACCAAGGACTGGCTGACCAGACCCAAGCTGATTTAACCTGCCTAACTTCAGTTATAACATCTCCATCTTCAATTTCATCAAGCATTTTTCTATCATCATTAGATTCAGCACTCTCCTCTTTGAATTCATTTGCTTCCACCTCTTGTTCCACATTCAATGAATCTAGTTCATCTTCTACGTGGGTCTCATCTAATTTGTTGTCAGCATCAGAATTTAACTCAGTGCCACATATACCGCAGTAAGCATTCTTATCCTCATTAGTATTCCCACAAACTGGGCACTTATTTTTTTTGTCATTATTTGTTGGCATTTCACATCCTAGTTTAAAGTAACAATTTTAGTATTAAATCAATTATCTGATTTTACATTATTATAATTTATAATATGTTGTTTTTGTTTTTCAGGCATTGAGTCAGGAATCAAAGCGTTTACTGATACAATTAAATCGCCTCGCTTACCGTTGCCATCAAGTATCGTCATACCCTGTCCAGATATTTTGAATTTTTGGTTATTTTGGCTATTAGCAGGAAGCACTAAAGCTATTTTACCTGTTATAGTTTCAACTTCAATTTCGCATCCTAAAATCAGATCATCAAACTCAACATCTACCTCGGTATATAAATCATTTTTATTTCGCCTAAATTTATTTTCTTGAGCAACTTTTATACTCAAAATCACTTCTCTCATTCCTTTAGGACTTAATTTGATTTTGGAATTTGTATCTACCCCAGCAGGAATCGTTACTTCTATTTTTTTTGTTTTCCCAGAATCATTAATTGAAATCTGGCGAGTGGTGCCAGAAAATGCTTCTTTCAAACTTATTTCAGCCTTGATGGGCTTAGACGTATATCTGTTGGTTCTTCTTCGACTTCCAATATTACCTGAAAATAGGTCTTCAAAATCACCAAAATTAGTACTCCAATTTTCAGAATTGTTTCCGCGCCCAGGCTGTCCAAAGGGCCACCAACTACTAAAGTCTGCTCCTTGATTTATATTACCCCCATGTTGCCAATTATCTCCGAACATATCATATTTTTTTTTAGATTCAGAATTAGATAAAACTTCATATGCCTCATTAATCTTTTTGAATTTCTCTTCCGCCTGCTTATCACCAGGATTCACATCTGGATGATATTTTCTTGCAAGCTCTCTATAGGCTTGCTTTATCTCACTTTCGGTAGAAGATTTCCCAACACCTAATATGTCGTAATAGTTTGCCATAAATCTAAGGTTACTTTTTTTTCGCTTGGCTCTTACAGTAGAAAACAGTCAGAATATCTAGATTAGTTTAACTTAATGTAATTAATTTGGATGTTAAACTCTATTCTTGTTCGAGGTATAATTTTATTATTATAAATTATAGATGTACACCCTTAAAAGAATAATGAACATTATGACTAAGTGTAATTAATGCTGATTATTATCGTACCGCAGAGACCTAAAAGGAGATTTAATGAAACTCTATACTAAACAAGGAGATGGAGGTTCCACTGGATTATTTCTAGGAGGACGCATTTCAAAATCTGACTTAAGGTGCGAAGCATATGGATTGGTCGACACTGCGGTATCTGCTATGGGCTTAGCGCGAGCGTTTTCAAGTAATAATAATGTCAAAGAAATAATAAAATCAGTTCAACTGGAAATGTTTACTGTGGGCTCAGAATTAGCAGTTGAAAAAGATAGCTACGAAAAATTTCGTAGCGAATTTGGCATTGTTACTGAAAAGATGATAAGCAACTTAGAGGAAAAAATCGACTCGATATCTAAACAAGTTAAATTACCTCCATTTTTTATAATACCTGGAACATCTCAAACTTCGGCTGCACTAGACGTAGCCCGATCTACAGTAAGAACAGCAGAAAGAAGAGTAGTAGAACTACGAGAAAAAGGGCAATTATATAATAATAGAGTTTTAATATATCTTAACCGTGTTTCAGACCTATTATTCATATTGGGAAGGCTAGAAGATAAAGACATGGATACCGAAATAGTTAATCAAAAATAAATAAGGATTGAAACCTTAACATAAATTATTTTTTATGTATAAGTGTTTATTCAATAAAATCATGAAATGCCAAATATAGCAGTAGTAAATTACGGCGGAGGAAATACTAGAAGCGTTACACTTGCTTTGGAAAGATTCGGTGCAACTCCCATTCTTGCAACTAATCAAACCCACATAGAAAATGCTGATGGCCTTGTGTTTCCAGGACAAGGTGCTAACGACCCTTCAATGCGCAATTTACGTAAGTCTAAATTAGTTGAGCCAATATTGAGATTTGTGGAAACTGGGAAACCATTTTTAGGAGTATGCCTAGGGTTACAACTTCTTTTCGAAAATTCTGAAGAAGGTACTGAACCAGGCTTAGGGATATTTAAAGGAACCGTCAAAAAATTGCCAAACAATCTAAAAATCCCACACATGGGATGGAATATGGTCAATTTCGAAAAAACGAACAAATCAATATTTGAGTTACCCAATAATGATTACTTTTATTTCGTACATAGTTATTATGTTGCACCTTCTGACAATTCCCTTATATGTGGGAAAACCGAATATGGACTGGAATTTTGTAGCGCTGTTGCATACAAAAATATATTTGCTGTTCAATTTCACCCGGAACGAAGTGGAGAAGTGGGATTGCAAATATACAAAAATTTCGTATCAATAATTAATCGTTAAAACATCATGAAACTGATACCTGCCATAGATATATATGAAGGTAAATGTGTAAGATTATTTCAAGGTAATTACAACAAATCCACCACATATTCTGATTCTCCTGTTGATATGGCCTTAAGATGGGTGGAACTAGGTGCTGATATTTTACATATTGTTGACCTTGAAGGTGCCCGTTCAGGCAAATCAAAAATATTGCCAATAATCGAAAGGATTACTAGTCATGGCATACCAATTCAGGTCGGTGGTGGAATTAGAAACACAGCAGATGCAGAAAATGCATTCACCGCCGGAGCATCAAAAATCATATTAGGTACTTCCGCAATTATTGACCAACTATGGACTATGGAATTGGCAAACAAATTTGGTAAAGATAAAATAATTATAAGTATAGATTTTGACAAAAACGGTTTAGCTGTAACTAAAGGATGGTTAGAATCAAGTGGTAAAAAAGCAACACAAATATTGGGTGAAATGTCAAAATTACATTTTGACCAATTTATACTAACTGATACCACAAGAGACGGCACATTGACTCAACCAAATTTTGACTTAATTAAATCTATGCGCTCACTAACAACTAACAAAATAATGATTGCTGGAGGGATTTCTAGAGTAAAACATCTTACGCAATTATCGAACTTAGGAATCGATGGTGCAATTGTAGGTACTGCAATTTATACTGGTGACATAGATTTTGAAAATGCGTTAGGAATATTAAATAAATCACAAACAAAGGGAAATGCAGGTGGAAAAACGTGACAGCTAGTAAAAAAACTGCTCTAACAAATGTTGATCAATCGTCCCTGACAGAAAACAAAAGATTATTAGACCCGTTTAGTATAATTCCATTAATACCAATTCATCCAGAGCATCATGTTGCAGATATTGGGTGCGGATTTGGAACTTTCTCTATACCATTAGCTAAGTATTTATTTAGTGGTAAACTTTATGCTTTTGATACTGATTCCGCTATGTTAAAACAGGTTAAGAACTCACTTAAATCGATAAATTTGAATAATATCGAACTTAATAAATACACTGAAAAATCCATCGCGTTAAAAGATGATTTTTTAGATGGAGTGTTTCTTAGTTTAACGTTAGAAAAATCTCAATCCCCAAATATTTTATTAAATGAAATCAAACGAATAATCAAACAGTTTGGGTGGTTAGCCATCATCTCATCGATAAATGAACTTAATAATGAAGAATATCATCACCTACCAAAAAATAAGTTAAATCAGATAGTAGAAAAGTTAGGTTTTAAAAGACTCTCCCAACGAGAACTAAACGACAAGTTTTATTTATCTATTTATAAGTGCCAATAAAATGTTAACAAAAAGAATAATTTCATGTTTAGATGTAAAAGGCGATCGCGTGGTTAAAGGGATAAAGTTTTCAAACCACAAAGATGCCGGAGATCCTATTGAATTAGCTAATAAATATAATTCTGAAGGTGTAGATGAGTTAGTGTTCTATGACATAACAGCGTCATCTGATAATAGAAATATCATGGCTGGTATCGTATCAAAAGTAGCTGAACAAGTATTTATTCCATTAACAGTTGGGGGCGGATTACGTACAATAGATGATATGCACAAAATGCTACAAGCAGGTGCAGACAAAATATCTATAAATACAGCTGCTGTTGAAAATCCAATGTTAATAAAAAATGGGGCAGAATCATTTGGGTCTCAATGCATAGTTCTAGGGCTTGATGCCATTAAAACCCAACCCAACCAATGGCGGGTTAAAATACGAACTGGAAGAGACGGGGGGGAAGATACAGGAATGGATGTTTTGCAATGGGTACGTCAAGCCACTGATTTAGGAGTAGGTGAAATAGTTGTTAATAGTATTGACCAAGATGGTACTGGGTCGGGCTACGATCTAGATTTGTTAAGAATAATATCTAACTCAGTAAACGTACCAGTAATTGCAAGCGGAGGTGCGGGTAATGCAACTCATATGCTTGAAGCTGTATCTATAGGAAAAGCCGATGCCGTCCTCGCGGCTGGAGTGTTCCACTATGGGAAATTAACGATAAACCAGGTAAAAGAAACATTAAACACAAATGGTATTCCAGTCAGGAATATAGAATCTTATGCCGGTTAACAAAATTATCGAATCAAATAAATCACACTGGAGTTATAATGGTTAAATTAAATGCTGAAGGTCTAATTCCAGTGATCACACAGGATGCTGCTAGTCATGAGGTTTTAACCTTAGCTTATATGAGTAAAGAATCTATTCAAAAAACTTTGGATGAAAAACAAGTATGGTTTTACAGTAGGAGTAGATCAAAGTTATGGAAAAAAGGCGAATCTTCAGGTAACGAGATGAACGTTAAATCAATTCAAGCAGATTGTGATTATGACGCAATCCTTGTTCAAGTGGAACCAACTGGACCAGCTTGCCATACAGGTCACATATCATGCTTCCACAACAAAATTGAAGACGCAACCATTTCAAGTTCCAATGAACATAATTCCAGTGTAATCGAAGAACTATACGCTACAATACAGCAAAGAAAAAAAGATATGCCCTCTGACAGTTATACTTCAAAATTATTCGCAAGTGGAACAGACAAAATTGCTCAAAAAGTTATTGAAGAAGCAGGTGAAACAGCTTTAGCAGGTGTAGGAAAGAACAAAGAAAATACTATTGGTGAAATAAGCGATTTGATTTACCACCTTTTAGTTATGATGAGCAATTTAGACATAACTCCAACCGATATATGGTCAGAGCTAAAAAATAGATCTAAATGACATTTTAGTCTCGTACAGATGCATCCTTTTCATCTAATTCTTTTAATTTCTGCATAGCCATTAGTGCAACTTCTATCTGACTTTCGTTAGGAGTTTTTGTAGTCAATTTCTGTAAAGCTATAGTAGGTATTGCCAAGATATTTCCGATTTTGGTGTTTCCAAATGCACTACTAAAACGAATGATTTCATATGATAACCCTGCGATTATAGGTATGGTTACAATCCTAACAGCTATACCTAACCAAATTGGATCTCTAGGAGTAAATGCTAATACGAAAAATGCTACTATTCCAACATATAATATAAATGCAGTACCACACCTGGGATGTTCAATTGGATATTTTTTTACTGAATTAACCCCAAGCTCATCTTTATTCTCTTCCGCATGAATTACCATATGCTCAGCGCCATGGTACATAAACAACTGACCAATTTTTAAAAATTTGCTTATAAGGAAAATATACCCCAACACAAACAATAATCTTATAAAAGCTTCAATAAGATTAATTACTATATTTGAATCAATATATCGTTCTAATGGAGAAGAGACAAACAAAGGTAAAATAAAGAAAAATCCTACCCCAAATGAAACACCCAATAGAACACTTATTATAATTGAAATCATGTCTACTTTTTCATCTTCGGCTTCACTTGCAACCAAGCTTGAATAAGTTAAACCTCGAAATCCTAAAATCAATGATTCCAATATTACAAACATACCTCTTATAAATGGGATATTTTTGAATATCGGTATTGGTACATTAGGTACAGATTCGTACTTATTTGCCAAAGTACCATCAGGTTTTCTTACACAAATCGCAGCTGAGTATCTACTGCGAATCATGACCCCATCCAATACAGCTTGACCACCATACATTTTATCTAATTCTTTAGATGCCATTAGTCAGTGTATGAGAATAAGCTCAAAGCATTAGCAAGACCTAACATCATTAAAAGCCTTATTCTACATTAAACCTACGGCGGAACCTTTCAACTCTACCTTCCGTATCTACAATCCTTTGCTCACCACTGTAAAAAGGATGACATTTATTGCATAATTCAACTTTCAATTCTTGCTTTGTTGAACCAGTTATCTGAACTGTTCCGCAAGAACAAATTATCTTGGCATCATTATAATATTTTGGATGTATATCCGACTTCATATTGCAAATCCTCTAAGAATAAACGCTTACTCTTTTTTTATCTCTTGATAATTTTTCAAATTTTATAGTACCGTCAATCATACTAAATAAAGTATGATCTCTTCCTATACCAACATTATTTCCAGGATAAATCTTGGTTCCTCTCTGCCTAACAATTATCGAACCTGCTTTAGCAAATTGTGAGTCGTATATCTTAACCCCTAGTCTCTGCCCACGACTATCCCTTCCATTCCTTGTACTTCCTCCACCTTTTTTATGAGCCATTACTACACCTTCCTAATATTTCAATCTTTATTAATACTGTCTATTTTAAGTTCAGTAAAATATTGCCTATGCCCTTTTTTAATTCTATACCTAACCTTGGGTTTGTACTTAAACACAATCTTTTTAGGCAACCTTCCTTGATCCAAAGCTTGAGCTGTTACAGAAGCTCCATCAACAAAAGGCATTCCTACCTTCGGCTTACCTTTTTCATTAACGAACAAGACTTTGTCTAATTTAATAGAATCACCAGGTTCACAATCTAATTTTTCAACTTTAATCACATCACCGGGCTCAACAAGGTATTGCTTACCCCCAGTTTCAACAATAGCATAATTTTCCACTTGTAAATCCTCCAAAAGACATTTTACTTAGCATATTGTCCTTGGTCAACTTCCACATTAATCACTTTTTTGGGACGCCAAGCCCCCAAAACATCATCAAATTCAATTATACCAATAAATCGATTATTCTTCGAATATATTCGACTTATTTCTTTAGGCCTACCTAAAGGAATTTCAGGAGACACAAAAACAGGCCGTCCATTTAATATATCTTCCTCAAATTTAGTACTTATAACTATTTTAGGTAAATGCGTGATAGCAGAATCTATATCCATAATTATATCAGCCCATTTACATTCATCAAATATTTTTTCTATTGAATAATAATCAACGGAATTTCCTATATGAAAAGAACCGTGCTTCAAACGCGTTAGTGCCTCCAAATAAGCACCCATACCTAATTTTATGCCTAAGTCATTCGCTAAAGACCGTACATAAAACCCTCTCCCACATTTAATCTTAATATCCAAAGAAGGATTATTCCACTCTAACAAAGATATCTCAAAGACTTTAACTAATCTTGGTTCTAATTCTAAAGTAACACCGTTTCTAGCCAGATCATAAAGACGTTTTCCATCAACCTTTATCGCGCTATACATTGGTGGTATCTGTTCTATATCACCAATAAAAGATTCTAGGACCTTCATTATTTCTGCGGTAGATGGAATTTCATATCCACTCTTATCAGATACAACAACTCCTTCTTTATCAAACGTATCTGTTTGAATACCCAAATTTATAACTGCTCTGTAAGAACGATCTTGATTAATCAAATACTCTATTACCCTTGTCGCTTTCCCTACGCAAATAGGCAATACGCCTGAAGCTAGAGGATCCAATGTACCTGCATGACCTACTTTTTTTATACCCGTTAATCTTTTAATCGTACGAACAACATGGGTACTCGTAACCCCACAGGGCTTATTGATATTAAATATTCCATCCATTATTTATTTTTTCTCTATACTTATTACAATAGCAGGGCAAAAGATATTTGTTATGTCTTCAAAAAAGATCGTCAATTTTTTTAGACAATAACGCACCTTCTTCAATAGAATTATCATCTAGAAACTCTAACGCTGGTATTTTCTTTAGATTGATTTTCTTTCTTAATAATCTTCTTATGAAATTACTAGCTGAATTCAATCCTTCTATCGCGTGCATTTTGTGTTCCGCTCCACCAAGATCTGTAACGTACACTCTAGCTAAACCAAGATCACGAGACGTTTCAACATTAACAACACTTATGGTAAAAGAAACTCTTGGGTCACTAATTTCTTGTGCAACAATTAAGCTAATTTCTTGCCGCAACAAAGCATTTATCTTGTCAATTCGCTGATACATCACTTTTCATAAGGTTATTTCGATTACTTAATTTAAGACTGAGCTTCAACTAATTTATGTGATTCTAAAACATCCCCTTGTTCTATTTCACTGAAACCTTCAACAACCATGCCTCCTTCCGTTCCTGCCCGTACTTGCTTTACATCATCCTTATAGTGCTTCAAACTGGAAATTGGCCCTACAAATATTTCTTCATTATTTCTAATAACATGAATGTCGGCCCCGCGTGAAATAACTCCATCAGTTACGACAAAACCGGCTACTGTTCGTCCTTTTGAAACATTGAAAACTTCTTGTACTTTAGCTTGACCCTCTATTACATCTACAAATTCAGCTTTCTTGCTCTTTCCTAACCTTTCTTCGACGAATTCAAGGAAATTATAGATTACGTTATAATTCTTTATCTCTACATCGGAAGTTTTAGCTAGAGTCCTAGCGGCAGCTTCTGTGGTCGCATTAAATCCACAAATAACGGATTCTGTTGTCAGGGCCAAAGAGACATCACTTGGAGAAATAGTACCAACTGCAGCGTGAACAATATTCACTTTAGCGCTTTCTGAATCAAATGCCGTTACGGACTTGGTTATAGCTTCTATTGTTCCTATCACATCCGTTTTAATGATTAGGTTCAAGAACACCAAGTCTTCTCTATTCTTTTGCAAAAGAAGATTGCCAGCTTGAGTAGAAGTAATACCTGATTGGGTATTTACATTTGAATTAATGCTTGATTTTTTCTTGTGATTCTTAGAATCCGGCTTTACCTCAATTAAGTCTCCTGGTTGAGGTAAATTATCCAAACCTAATATTTCAACCGGCATAGATATACCAGCTTTCCCAACACGTTTTCCGTTTTCATCTAAAAGGGCTCTGATTTTCCCTTTGGAATTTTTTGACTCGATATAATCAGAAACTCGAAGAAATCCCGATTGAACTATTACAGAAACAATATTTCCCATAGCTTTATCAACTTTAGCTTCTATAACGACTCCGGTACCCGATAATTCAGGATTAGTTTTCAATTCATTTATTTCAGCAACTAAAAGTATATTTTCCAACAAGTCATCAATACCTTCAGATTTCAAAGCGGATATGTTCACCGATATTACATCCCCTCCCCAATCTTCCACCAGCAATTCGTTTTCAGATAATTGCCTTTTGACTTTATCGGAATCAGCAGTAGGAATGTCGATCTTATTTATAGCAACTATCAATGGAGTACCTGCTGCTTTTATATGACTGATAGCTTCTAAAGTTTGTGGCATCAATCCATCATCTGCAGCTACAACAAGAATGGCTATATCAGTTAATTGAGCACCTCTTGCTCTCATTTCCGTGAACGCTTCGTGCCCAGGAGTATCTATGAACGTTATAGATTTATCCTGATATTCTACTTGATAGGCTCCAATATGTTGAGTAATACCTCCCGCTTCCCCATCAACTTTCTTAGTATTCCTGATCGAATCCAACAAAGTTGTCTTACCATGGTCCACATGACCTAATACTGTAACAACTGGAGGGCGTTCAACAGCACCTTGACTCAAATCCAAGTCACCTTTCGTGCTACTCGATTCACCTGAATCAATTGATTGTTGATCAGATACTGATGTTACATCAATACCATATGCTGTACATATTTTGGAAGCAATTTCATATTCCAATGGATCGTTCAATGTAATCATGTGACCCAATCTCATTAACTGTTTAATCAATTCAACAGGGTCTACGCCTAGCATGCTTGCCAAGTCACTTACTCTTGTAGTAGATGCTAATGTTACAGCCTTATTTTGGCCGGAAATTATTTCATTTTCATTTTCGCCTACCAAAATGAAACTCCTTTTTTAATCAACCACTAATTATTATTTTGCCTTAACAACCAATTTATTCAATTGACTATCTAATCTACTCCAATCAACATCAGACAACCCTGTCCTCAACCCATTTTCAACAGTTTGTTTAGTTAATCCTTTTATACATTTTGAGGTGTTACAGACATAACAACCTCTCCCATTATCATCAGAATTGGGTAATATTTTTATGTATCCGCTCCTAAATGATACTCTAAGCAATTGATTCTGGTTAAATTTTTCCCTACATACAATACACATCCTAAACGGAACATGGTTTTTGTTTTTGCTAGACAAAACTCACACTCTAACCATTACTTATTTTCTGCGCGTATTTTTTGATTTCCTCTTGGTCTTTTTCTGATTAGAAGGACCGCCACCTCTTCGTAACTCATCTATATCTTCTGCAAATCTTAAGCCACCATCATTAGAAGATTTAGTTTTACTAATATCCCAAATATCTTCAGGTAACTCAGCTACTAAATCAGGTTTCGCACTTGATTCTTTTTCTTCAGGTTGAACATCCTCAGTGCTCTTAATTCCTGCTAGTTCTTCATCAGACAATCCTGCCAACTCTTCAACAGGCTGTTCGGTTAATTCAGTACTATTACCTGAGGTAACAAGTTCTTCCTCTTTTGCTTCTTTAGTTTCAGATTCAAACACAGACTTATCAAACACAGGCTTATCTTGAACAACTTCTTGATTGATTTGAACAACTGGCTCCTCTTTTATAGATTCCACATTTTCTATAGGAGACTCTTCAACAAGTTGCTGCCCATCTTGAGTCAATACAGGCAATTCCCCACCAGCTTCTTCCATAGCTTCTTCATGACTTTTAATATCAATTTTCCAACCAGTTAGCCTCGCTGCTAATCTGGCATTTTGACCATCCTTACCAATTGCTAAAGACAATTGCTTTTGAGGAACAATTGCTGTCGCTGACAAATCATCCTGATACATTTCAACTCTAGCAACGTCAGATGGACTAAGAGCATTTGAAATATATCTGGCAGGGTCACTATCCCAACCAATTACATCTATCTTCTCTCCTTGCAATTCGTTTACTATATTTTGTATTCGAATACCTCTCAAACCCACACATGAACCAACAGCATCAATGCCTTCCTGCTTAGCCCAAACTGCCACCTTACTTCTAGACCCGGCCTCACGAGAAATTGAAAGTATCTCTACAGACCCAACTTGGACTTCAGGGACTTCTGTTTCAAATAATCTTTGCACTAACAATTTATCGATTCTAGAAAGAATTACTTCAGGCCCCTTAAGTGAAGTTCTAACTGACTGCAATATAACTTTTATCCTCTGGCCAACTCTGAATCTCTCTGTTTGACTTTGTTCGGTTAAAGGTATGATTCCTTCAGTTCTACCAAGTTCAACAACAATTTGCCTTGGCTCTATGCGTTGAATAGTTACAGAAAACATTTGTCCTTCTTTATCTGCGTATTCTTTAAGGACTAATTCTAATTCTGCCTCTCTCAATCTTTGCAACACAACTTGTTTAGCAGTTTGTGCCGCAATACGCCCTGCACTTTGCACCAAACTATCAGTAGGCACCAATTCTCCCACTTGAGCGTCTGGCTTGATTGCTTTAGCTTGTTCCAAACTTATTTGCTGATTATTTTCAGGGTTTTCAGCAACAGTTTTGAGTATAAAGACTGTAATTTGACCTGACCCAGGATCTAATTTAACTGAAATATCTTGGTTAGCTGCTACACTGTCACGTTTATATGCAGATAAAAGAGCATCTTCTATAGCAGAAATAACAATATCTCTAGGTAGATTTCGTTCAGAAGCCAATTGAGTCAATGCGACAATAAAATCGCTTTTCATATTATAACCCCTATATTTATTACCTATTTCAAACAAAAAACAAAAAAGTGGGGTTCACCCACTTTAAATCAAAACCAAGTGTTTCAACAAAACACTTTAATCAATTACCAAAATTATAGCATTTTGGTCGGTATTACACAACTAAATTTTATCTGCACGGATTACTTAAGAAAAAATTAATTTGTTTATTAATTTGGTTGAGTTAAATTTGTTACTATAGGATATTATCTGTAAGCATAATTCACATAATTTGAAATACAAAAAAGAGGTTATTCTAATAGATTCAGCTAAAATTGTTTCTGCAAAAAGACTCCTAAGCATATGCTTAATCCTAGTAGCCATTTTTTTATTTGGTAGTAAATGCAAAACCTATTCGAATGAAATTCAGATAACTATCTTCGCAGCAGCTAGTCTTGCAGACCTACTTAACACATTTGAGACCGAATACGAATCACAAAACGAAAATATTGACTTGCAAATCAGCTACGGCGCATCTAATCTTCTAGCTCAGCAAATAATCAAAGGAGCTCCAGCCAACATATTGATTCCAGCAGGTACAGGGCCAATAAGCGTTTTAAATCAAAAAACAAACTTAAACTTGCAAGTGTACCCTTTTATATCAAATGAACTAGTTCTAGTTTCCCACCCAGATACCCAACTCAATATAACAAACCTATCTGAATTAGCTAATGCTGGAATAAAAAGATTTGCTATTGCCGATCCTGAATTAGCACCAGCAGGTGAGTATTCCAAGATAGCATTGAAAAACTCCGACATGTGGGATTTGTTACAACCAAAATTAGTTTTAGCGCCAGATGTTAGAGCAACTTTGACTTACGTATCCTCAAAGAATGCTGAAATTGGAATTGTATATTCCACTGATGCTATGTCAAAACCAGATTTGAAAATAACAAAAATACCTAACGATACCTATCCTAAAATAGAATACCCAATCATTCTAATAGATAATAAAAACCAGAAAAATCATACGCATCAATTAATACAATATTTACTATCTGATAAAACGAAATCAGAAATAGATAAATACGGATTTAAAAAAATCAAATAAAAAAACTAGCAAATGATATTCCCAATAGTTCTTTCAATACAGATAGCAATACTTGCAACAATTATTAATTTACCAATAGCTTTGTTGATTAGCTGGTTAATTGTTAAAAAGCAGATCCGCGGCAGTGCCGCTTTGGAATTACTGATGACCATTCCATTAGCCATACCCCCGACAATAATTGGTTTTTTCGTATTAGTGATATTTGGAATAAATGGGCCTATTGGGAAAATAACCAATGACATCTTTGGGTTTAATATCATATTTACATGGATAGCAGCCACACTTGTAACAGCTATAATATCATTCCCTTTGATGGCGAGAGCAATAATTGTATCAATGTCAGAAGTTAATCCCAATCTTGAAAAAACAGCTCGCGGCTTAGGTGCTGGACCAATAAAAGTTTTTTTTTCGATTACGGTGCCACTGAGTTATAGAGGTATTTTAGCCGGCTCGTTGATTTGCTTTGTTCGTGCATTAAGTGAATTCGGGGCAACTATAATAGTAGCGGGTAATATGCCCAAAAAAACACAAACCATATCATTAGCGATATATTCTGCAATACAATCAGGGGATGAATCCACCGCTTTTAGCTTAAGCGCCGTTGCATTAGGTATCGCTATAGTTTCACTTGTTGTTTACAATATTTTACTTAAAAAAGACAAAAGAAACTTAAGTAACAATGAATAACCAAAATCAATCTTCGATAGTTTCAGAAGTAAATTTCAACAAAACTTATCCTGGGTTTACACTATCTTGCAATTTCAAAATCGACTCTACAAAAACTGCTATATTTGGTCCATCTGGCAGCGGTAAAAGCACACTACTTAATTGCTTATCTGGTTTTGAGAAACCAGACACGGGATTTATTAGAATCAAAGGAAAAGAGGTTTTTTCTTCAACAAACAAAATAAACGTCCCAATAAATGAAAGGCGGCTGGGATATATTTTACAAAACCCATATCTATTCCCCCACATGAATGTCAAGCAAAATATATACTACGCCTTAAACCTAACGCCGATTAATTTAAGGATGTTTGATATAGAACACATAATAAATTTATTAGAAATTGATAATATACTGAATAAAAATGTCCGCAGCATTTCTGGAGGACAAGCTCAAAGAGTTGCATTAGCTAGAACTCTTGCAACATCTCCTGATCTACTATTGCTAGATGAACCATGGACTGGTTTAGAAAAAAGGTTAGTTTCAACAATTATTGATCACATTAAAATCATATCTAGCGAATTGAATTTGCCATTATTTTTCGTTTCACATGATGTTAGAGATGTACATCAAATAGCAGATCAAGTTATTGTACTAAATGAAGGAAAAATTTCGTCAATAATCGATCCATCATCTTTATTGGATCAAAATCTAATTACAATGCCCTATGAGCATCCGAACATAATGAATACAATCAAAGCCAAAGTAAAAAACCCTCTTACAACCTCAAATTTTTCCTTACTATCATTAAATAACATAGATGTATTTTGTTCCCCACTGAATTTAAATAGAGGCGATGATGCAACTTTGATATTAAATTCCAAAGATATAATGATATCTAAAGACAAAGATACCGAACTAGCAGTCGAAAACATTTTACCAGTTACCATCGATAATATTTGCGAAGTAGAAAGCAAAAAAATACTTGAAACCAATTTAGATGGCCAAAGTTTGTCTATCGACATTTCTGAGCACACATCAAATATTCTCGATTTGAACAAAGACATGAAAATCTATTTGGCAATAAAAGCTTCTAACATATATCTTTACAATCAAAATAGTTACCAATAGATTTGATAAAATCATATGGGTGTTGAAATTGAGAAAAGTGATTTAATGAAATTTAGAAACAAATTATCTAAAGCTATAAAAACTAACAATAGTTTATTGTGCGTTGGTCTAGATGTTGATAACACCCGAATTCCTCCTGAAAACATCTTTGAATTCAATAAGACAGTTATAAATTCTACCCAACAACATTGTTCAGCATATAAAATAAATTTATCTTTTTATGAATCGTACGGATCACATGGCTATAAAGCTATGGAAAAAACAATCGAATATATAAGAACAAATGCACCAGATAAGTTATTAATTGCCGATGGCAAAAGAGGTGACATACCTTCCACTATGATAAAAATAGGCATTGCCCACTTTGAAACTTGGGAGTTTGATTGCACCACTGCAAATATATGGGGAGGATTCGAATCGATAGAACCACTACTTCAATACCCAGGTAAAGGAGTATTCATTTGGGCAAAATCATCTAACAAAGGTTCTCAAGATATACAAGATATAAAAAGTAATTCCAACAAAAAAAATTACGAGTTAATCATAGAACAGTCTATAAAACACAATTTGTCAGCTAATATAGGTTTGGTTGTTGGAGCAACATCTCCAAATGATTTATCTTTGGTTCGATCAATATCAGACGACATCCCTATATTGTGTCCGGGAATTGGAGCTCAATCAGGAAATCTATCAGAGTGTTTAAAAAACGGAATTGGAAATAAATCAAGCAATTTATTGATAAATGCTTCGAGAAGCATTATTTATGCACAAGGGGCGATAAAAAATATTGATAATATCGAACTCGCTGCTAAGGACGTCAATTCACGAATAAATTCTGTTTTGAAAAAATATAAATCTGATTAACAAATTAAAAATCCAAAATTGTATGCAGCATTTCTGTAACATAAAGGTTTTTAGATTGACACCTGATTGTTTTCGATTTTAGAATAACAATTATTTGGTATGGTTATAAAACAACTCATGCAAGAAATGATAATCGATAGCATAAGGTTTAGCGTACAGAACTACGGTCAAAGAGTAGTTATACTGCGTCAAAAGGACTCCACACCAGGGATCTACCTCCCCATATGGATTGGTGCATCAGAAGCTGAATCAATAGCAATGAGACTACAAGAAGTTGATGCACCGCGACCCTTAACTCATGACCTTTTAACAAGTGCAATAGATTTATTGGGTGCAAAGGTTTTAAGCATTGTTGTCTCAGACTTAAAAGACGATACTTTTTTTGCAAAAATTTTGCTTGAATATAAAGATAATACGATTGAACTCGATTCCAGACCAAGTGATGCAATTGCATTAGCAGTGCGTAGCAAGGCAAAAATTTTCGCTGAGAATCTAGTAGTTGAAAAAGCAGGAGTAACCATAAGTAAAGAAACGGCTACTTCTAATCCACCCGTCGACGAAAACCTGTCGATTTTTAAGGATTTTGTCGATACGCTAGATATAGATGATTTAGGTAATTCTTCGAAATAATACTTATTAATTTTTTGGTTACCAAATAATTTGCGATTTCAATATTGATTAACTATTCAATTAATCATAAGATATCTGCTGAAAGTTTGGTAATACTGGAGCATTTTATATGCACAAAGTTTTCCGACTCCTATCTCTAGGATTTGTGGTAGCAATTCCATTGATTGGTGGGATAGGTTTAGGAATATTTGTAGATTCGAAGCTTGAAATAGAAGATCCTATATTTACGCTTGGGGGTATTTTGTTGGGAACAATAGTTGCTGGTTGGGCAGTTTATTTATTAATCAAACCCCTTATTTCTGAAAAACACAAATAATGTACCTGGAACGGATTAGTTGAAGATAAAAGTACTTTTAATATCTATATTTCTTTTGACCTTACTTGGAATATTTGGCGGAAAGTTAGGTCTAAGTGTGATACCTGAATCATGGGGTGGTGGATTTTTCTCATCTCCTATAGCCCATATAGCGATTAAGGCTGAACCTGTACACCCTGAACCTATAACCCAATTGTCTATCGCAACCGATTCATCGAACAAACTTCTAAAAGGTGTCACAGACGTATTCATAACCAATACAATGATTGCTACCTGGCTTGCTATACTTATTTTGATTGTTTTTGCTTGGTTGGTGAACAAAAATAAAAACCCCATACCCAATAGGGTTCAAGGGCTGGCAGAAATAGTAATTGAATTTTTCATAACTTTAATTGGAGGAATAGTCGGAGCAAATAAGGTTAAGCAATTCCTACCACTAGTGATGACGATATTTTTATTTATTGTAATAGCCAATTGGATGGGTATTTTGCCTGGTTATGGAACTATTGGATGGATTGAAACACCAGAAATAATAAAACACCACATGAGCCACGATAGCCATGATTCAGACAGCCACGCCGATGACCATCATGATGATTATTCAGAATATGACCATATAAAACTTGCAAAATTCACAAAATCTGGTCCAATTTATGCACAACCTTTTGGCTCAGAAAAAGAAAATGAGAAAATCACACTCAGTTGTGGACTTAATCCTGAATGCCCAAAAGAGGATGGAGTACAAGCTGGACGATTATCCCCTTATCTTCGAAGTGCAAATACAGATGTCAATACAACATTAGCAATAGCTATTGTAGCTATGATAATGATTCACTGGTGGGGTTTAAGAACTCTTGGTACATTTGGACATATAGGAAAATTCATTAATTTTAAAGAAGGTCCTGCCGGATTTGTTGTGGGCCTGATTGAAGCTATAAGCGAATTAGCTAGGCTAATCAGTTTCACATTTAGATTATTTGGAAACATTTTCGCAGGAGAAGTCTTGTTGATAGTAGTAGCATTTTTATTACCGCTAACTGGAATATTAGTATTCTTATTCCTTGAAGTTTTCGTAGGGGTTGTGCAGGCGTTTATATTCTCTATATTAACGTTAGTATTTGCAGCTACTGCAACTACTGCGCATGGAGCCGACGAACATTAAAATAGTAATTAAAATTAAACATCATATAAGGAGTTTATTAAAATGGAAGGTATAACAGGAGACGTAAAAACATTGGCAGCTGCAATTTCAATAGCAGTTGGAGGTTTAGGCCCTGGCCTAGCTATCGGAATGCTTGCTGCGAAAGCGATGGAAGCTATTGGACGCAATCCTGAGGCTAGAGGTCCAATACAGCAAAATATGATTCTTGGCTTAGCTTTCGCCGAAGCCATCGCAATCTACGCTTTTCTAATGGCTTTGATTATAATATTCGTTGCATAAATAACCGATTAAACAGTATCCTACTAAATTTTATTAGTGGGCAATTAGGGGCTAAAAATGGAAGGAATAACGCAACTTGGAATTAATCTGCCAGCATTAATAACGCAGGTTATTAGCTTTGTAATACTTTTATTAGTTTTAACGAAGCTTTTATACAAGCCTATGCTTAAAATTCTAGACGAACGCTCAGAAAAAGTTAAGAGTAGTTTAGAAATGGCTGAAGAAGCTCGCAAAGAAGCTGAAACTGCCAGATCGGAGATGCAAGAGGAGATTAAAGCTGCAAAGATAGAGGGAAACGAAACTGTTTTGAAAGCAAAAAATGTAGCCGAAAAACAGGGAGAAGAAGCTTTAGCAAAAGCTAAAACCCAAATAGAGAATGAACGCGTGAAGGCTAGAGAGGATATACAACAAGAACGTGATGCCGCGATAGCAGATTTAAAGAATCATTTCAGTGATTTGGTTTTAAATGCAACTGAAAATCTTATGCGGCAAAATATAGATGCCCAGAAAGATAAAAAAGTAATAGATAAGATTTTGAACGAAGAACTTTCAAAATTAAATAATAATTAAGTTAAAGAAAGGTCATGCCAAATTTTTCTTCATCTAAAAGATTTGCACAAGCAATACATGCAATAGCTAAAGAAAAAGGAACTGTTGATACTTGGATAAAAAATCTTGAATCAATCAATGATAGTTTATCTGATAAAGATCTGGTTTCTGTTCTTAATTCGCCAGGAAAACCAATTGCATTAAAGTGTTCGATACTAGACAAAATATACGGCAAATCTCTAGATCAATTGGCTCTAAATCTTTTATATTTGCTATCAAATCGAAACTCTATAAACTTGATAGGTAATATAAAATCCGATTTCGAAGAGATGGTTGATTTAGATAATGGAATTCAAAAAGTTGTAGTAACGACAGCAACTTCTTTAGGATCTGAACAGATAGAAGAAATTAAAAACATCTTAGAAAATATTTCGGGGAAGAAAACAAATATTTCTATCGAAATCGATGAAACCATTATTGGAGGATTCAAAGCAATAATGGGAGACAAATTAATTGACGCATCATTGTCCAATAGCGTAAATCAAATGAGGAAAAAACTTAAATTTTAAATAACGATAGTGATTTTCATGGTACCCAATAATAATTTGGGTAAAAATGGAGGAATAAATGGCTATAAGAGCAAATGAAATAGCTTCTGTATTAAAAAGCCAAATCGAAGATTTTGGTTCTGAAATAAAAACTGTCAATATAGGTACAGTAATAGAAGTTGGCGATGGTATAGCAAGAGTACACGGATTGTCTGGGGTTTCATACAATGAACTCGTAGAATTCGATGGTAATATTGCAGGTATGGCGTTGAATCTAGAAGAAGATAGCGTTGGAATAGTAATTCTAGGAGATCCATCCTCAATTAAAGAAGGAACTGAAGTGCGAGGAACTGGAAAAGTGATGGAAGTACCTGTCGGAGAACCATTACTAGGTAGGGTTGTAGATGGTATCGGATTACCTATCGATGGTAAGGGGCCAGTAAATACTAAAGAATCAAGAGCTGTAGAAATAGTAGCTCCAAACGTTGCTATAAGAAAATCAGTTGATACGCCTTTACAAACTGGCATCAAATCCATAGACGCCGCTATACCTATTGGTAGAGGTCAAAGAGAATTGATTATTGGAGACCGTACAACAGGCAAAACTGCTATATGTATAGACACGATAATAAATCAAAAAGGTGGAGATGTTATATGTATATATGTAGCTATTGGACAAAAAGTTGGTAAAGTAGCAACGACTGTAGCAACTTTAGAACAATTTGGTGGATTAACTCACACTATAGTTGTTGCAGCAAATGCATCAGATGCTGCGGCTATGCAATATTTAGCACCATATACAGGAATATCTATGGCTGAATATTTCATGGCTCAAGGCAAAGATGTTTTGATAGCTTATGATGACCTTTCTAAGCATGCTTGGGCATATAGACAGATGTCCTTATTGTTGAAACGTCCTCCTGGACGAGAGGCTTACCCTGGAGATGTATTTTACTTACACAGTAGATTACTTGAAAGAGCAGCAAAACTTGATGATGAACATGGTGGAGGTTCAATTACTGCTTTACCTGTAATTGAAACTCAAGCTGGTGACGTTTCAGCGTATGTACCCACAAACGTTATTTCTATTACGGATGGTCAAATATACCTAGAACCTGAATTATTTAACGCCGGAACTAGACCTGCAGTAAATGTTGGTTTATCAGTTTCACGTGTGGGCAGTGCTGCACAAAGTAAATCAATGAAGTCTGTCGCGGGACAAATGCGACTGGATCTAGCTCAATACCGAGAATTAGTAACTTTTGCTCAATTTGGCACGGATGATTTAGACGCTGCAACAAAAAGGCAATTAGCTAGAGGACAAAGAAGTGTTGAAGTATTGAAACAAGCACAAAACGTTCCCCTTCCAGTTGGTCAACAAGTAGCTATGATATACGCTCTAAATGAAGGTTATTTGGATGACGTTGATGTAGAAAACATTAAATCTTGGGAAGAAGAATTTCACAAATATTTTACTTCCAACTACTCAAACCTGTTAGACGATATCTCAAATGCGTTAACTGATGAATCAAAATCAAAGTTGAATTCCGCAATAGAAGAATTTAGAGATAGTGGTTTAGTGTAAATATATGGCAAGCGTAAGACAAATATCAAGGCGTATTCGCAGCGTTCAAAATACTGCAAAAATAACTAAAGCTATGGCAATGATAGCAGCTTCAAAATTGCGGCGTAGTCAAGATGCTGCGACACAAGGAAGATATTATGCAAATAGCATGAAAGAAATGGTGTCAAATGTAATATCGCAAATAGGCGACGAAATTGCTACCCAACCATTGGCTCAAAATAGAGAATCCAAAAACATAGGCATTTTATTTATAACGCCAGACAGAGGACTTACCGGAGGGTTAAATTCAAATTTGATGAGAGCTTTGGACTCTTTTATGACTAACCAAAGCAGTCCATCTAAAATAATTGGAGTAGGGAAAAAGGGGATTGATTATAGTCGAAGAAACAACATGGAATTGCTAGGTCAGTTTTCTGGGATTGGGGATAAACCTAAATCCGAAGAAACAGTTCAAATAGCTAATCTTCTTATCGAAGAATTTAAGGCGGGTAGCGTTGATTCATTTTTCGTTGGTTATTCCCAATTCGTTACAACCACCTTGCAAAAACCCATTATCACCCAACTTCTTCCTATACAAACCGATCAAATAAATACCTCATCTAAAGAATATATATATGAACCCACTCCAGAAAAATTATTATCAAGTTTATTGCCTCGATACATACAAACCTTGGTACATCACTCCATACTGGAAGCAAATGCAAGCGAACAATCAGCTAGAATGGTAGCGATGAATCAAGCCACAGATAATGCAAATGAAATGGTAGACGATTTAACTTTGTTGATGAATAAAAAGAGACAAGAAAGTATAACAAATGAACTACTTGATATTGTAGGGGGAGTTTCCGCTTTAGAAGGGTAGTTAATAAATCTAGGAAATAGAGTGTCTAGGAGCAAAGAATGGCAACCGGAAAAATAGTACAAATAATTGGTACAGTGGTAGACGTAGACTTTACTGGGGAAGATATACCAGCAGTATTTAATGCATTAGAAACTAATATTGGAGATGAAAAATTAGTTCTAGAAGTTGAGCAACATATTGGTAACAACTGGGTAAGGTGCATTGCCTTGGGACCAACTGAAGGCTTAAGTAGAGGGAATGAGGTAATAGACACTGGCAATGCTATATCTGTACCTGTTGGTGATTCCACTTTAGGTAGATTATTTAATACACTTGGTGAACCAATTGATGGATTAGGCAACATCGAATCCCCTGACGACAAATGGCCTATACATAGAAAACCTCCAAGCTTTGAAGATCAAGCAACAGAAGTATCTGTATTAGAAACTGGAATCAAAGTACTGGACTTGATAACACCATTTACTAAAGGCGGCAAAATAGGTGCTTTTGGCGGAGCTGGTGTTGGTAAAACTGTAATTATCCAGGAATTAATCAACAATATTGGAAAAGAACACAAGGGCGTTTCAGTTTTTGCAGGTGTCGGAGAAAGGTCTAGGGAAGGAAACGATTTATGGCATGAAATGCAAGATGCGGGAGTTTTGCCACAAACGGTATTGGTTTTCGGGCAAATGAACGAACCTCCAGGAATTAGAGCTAGAGTAGCACAAACTGGACTTACGATGGCTGAATATTTTAAAGAAGAACGAGGACAAGATGTACTTTTGTTTGTAGATAATATATTCAGGTATATTCTAGCTGGCATGGAAGTATCTGCCTTGCTAGGAAGGATGCCGTCCGCTGTTGGATACCAACCGACATTAGGAACTGAAATGGGAGACTTAGAAGAAAGAATAACATCCTCAAAAAATGGTTCAATCACATCCGTACAAGCAATTTATGTTCCTGCTGACGACTATACTGATCCTGGAATTGTAACTACTTTTGGTCACCTAGATGCTGTAATGACACTAGACAGAGCATTATCAGCTCAAGGATTATATCCTGCTGTAGACCCTCTTACTTCTTTCTCAAATATTCTAGAGGCTAGTGTAGTCGGACAAGAACACTATGATGTAGCTATGGGTGTAACACAGGTTTTACAAAGATATCAAGAATTACAAGATATTATTGCAATTCTAGGTATAGAAGAATTGTCCGACGAAGATAAATCTACAGTATCAAGAGCTAGAAAAATACAAAGATTCTTAACTCAACCATTTTCAGTTGCTGAACAATTTACTGGACAACCAGGAAAATACGTGCCGGTTAAAGATACCGTACAAGGATTTAAAGAAATATTGGACGGTATCCACGACGATTTACCAGAACAAGCTTTCTATATGGTAGGAACGATAGATGAAGTATTAGCAAAAGCAAAAGATATGCAATCTGAATAATCAGGAGTCTTAACCATGCCACTATCTTTGAATGTAGAAATAGTTACAGAAGAAGAAAATATATATTCAGGACCCGCTACAATGGTAGTTGCGCCTGGATACATAGGAGAACTAGCTATTTTACCCAATCACTCCAACTTGCTAACCACTCTAGTTGCTGGAGAACTTAAGATTTATGATGACAAGAAAGAAAATCCCATCGCTATAAGAGGAGGATTCCTGCAAGTTGCAGACAACAAAGTAATCGTATTAGCTGATAGTTCAACAAACTCTCAATAAAACAAATTGATTTAATACACAATTCAATTTACATCCGGCATATTTGTAATGTTCTATCAAAAATCTTTTTTATTTTAAAAACCTATCGAACTGCACGAATTAACTATTAAAAGTGATGACATTTTAAATAGTTTTGTGGTACATTAGCTTGTTGTGGTGTTCCATTCTAATTGTCATCAACCTCATCTTATCAGTAAAATTATACGGTTTCATATCATTAGTATATGATTTTAAATGTTTGTCATAAGCACCACCTGAATTCGATACCAAAATATTCTTTTTAGGAGTTTTAACAACTATGGTTGCCACTCAGTTGTACCAATCCAACGATCTATTATCAAATTCCAGCGAACTGCGAATGAATGAAGATATTGCTATTCCTAACCTTATTCAAATCCAGCAAAAATCATTTGAATGGTTCAAAACCGAAGGACTTCAGGAGCTTTTTGAGGAAATCTCTCCAATACAGGATTATGCGGGTGGAAGATTCGAATTGAATCTTATGGAACATAAATTTGGAGAACCTCAAAATGATGAAAAAAAATGTAGAATAGAAGAATTAAGCTATACGGCACCACTTTATATTAAAGTTGAACTTATTAGCCAAGCCCCAGGTCCTAGTCAGGGTGAAAGAAAAATACAAGAATTATTCATCGGCGAAATGCCAATCATGACCCAAAAGGGGACATTTATTATAAACGGCGCAGAAAGAGTTGTTGTAAGTCAACTTGTGCGTTCACCAGGAGTATATTTCACATCAAATCCTGATCCAAATACAGGTAGGGACCTAACCTCAGCTAACCTCATTCCCTATAGAGGTGCGTGGATTGAATTTGAAACTAGTGCGAAAAATATAATTTCTGTCAAAATTGATCGGAAACGTAAATCCCCAGCAACTTTGATTTTGAGTTGCCTTGGTTACAGCCAATCACAAATCCTCAAGCTTTTCAAAGATGTTGACAAAGACAATGCCTACCTTGGGCCTACTATAGAACGCGATCCGAACGTGGGCGATCAAGAAAAATCTCTTGTCGAACTATACAAAAGATTAAGACCAGGTGAACCACCAAGTGTTGAAAATGCACGTACTCTTTTAAATAATCTTTTTTTTGATAACAGGCGATACGATTTGGGCAAAGTCGGTAGATATAAAATAAATAGAAGATTGGACATTAATTCGTCTGACCCAAATCAAAGGATATTGTCTGAAGAAGATATAGTCACAATGTTGAAAAAAATGATTGAAATTAATAATGGAATGGATAAAAGTGACGATATTGACCACCTTGGAAATAGAAGAGTTCGATCGGTGGGCGAATTAATACAGAACCAAATGCGGGTAGGACTAATTAGATTAGAACGTGGAATCAGAGAAAAAATGACCACGCAACTTGACCCTTCCACCACGACGCCAGCCGCACTAGTTAATACGAGACCAATAGTAGCATCAATAAGAGAATTTTTTGGAGGCTCTCAATTATCTCAATTCATGGACCAAACAAATCCATTATCTGAGTTAACTCATAAAAGACGACTTTCAGCTTTAGGCCCTGGTGGATTATCAAGGGAAAGAGCAGGATATGATGTAAGAGACGTACATCATTCCCACTATGGAAGAATATGTCCTATTGAGACCCCTGAAGGACCAAACATTGGTCTGCTTGGGTCATTAGCCACATGCGCAAGAACTAACAATTATGGTTTTATAGAAACTCCTTATAGGAAAATCAAAAGAACCATATCAAATCTAAGTCCTGATCTAGAACAAAGAGTAATTGCAGAAAATGTCACCGATACAAACGGTAAGACAATAATAAAATCCGGAAGATCAATAAGTAAAGGTCTTGCTACACGAATTGGCAAGCTAAGTAAAAGAGAGCTAGAAGTTAAACCTTATGTTTCATTTGAACCTGAAGATATAGTTTACCTTAGTGCAGATGAAGAAGAACGAATTCATATTGCCCAAGCTAACTCTAGACTTAACGCAAAAGGTGAATTTAGCGATGAAAAAATTGAAACCAGAAAGGGAGAATCGGTTTCAATGGAACCAGTTGATAATCTACAATACATGGATGTTTCTCCATTACAATTGGTTAGCGTATCAACTTCCTTAATACCTTTCTTGGAACATGATGACGCAAATAGAGCACTTATGGGTTCTAACATGCAAAGACAAGCGGTGCCATTAGTAAAACCTGAAGCTCCATTAGTATCAACAGGAATGGAAAACAGAGTAGCTACAGACAGCGGTCAAGCTATATTCTCTGAAACTGACGGAGTAGTTACAAATTCTAACGGTAATTTGATAGAAATATCTGATGATAACGGAAAAAATCACACTTATCAATTAGAAAAATTCTACCGCAGTAATCAAGGTACATGTATTAACCAAAGACCTATTGTTAAAAAAGGAGATATAGTATCAACTGGCACTATAATAGCTGACAGCTCGTCTACCGATAACGGT
>CEOQ01077538.1_pt1 | contig 81699 bp, 75 predicted proteins | sample 361351 | NCBI WGS metagenome assembly CEOQ01 (sample SAMEA2619907, study PRJEB7988) | marine metagenome | biome: marine biome (ENVO:00000447); feature: deep chlorophyll maximum layer (ENVO:xxxxxxxx); material: "saline water (ENVO:00002010), including plankton (ENVO:xxxxxxxx)" | depth 60 m | reverse complement strand
TAAAAGACAGGACTCTGGGACTTCATTATGATTGGTTCCGATAAAATACTTATTCACAATTCATCGATTGTAGTATAAAGGAGAAATCAAATGCCCAAATATATATTTCAGGAATCAGACTATAAAAAATTTGATCAGGATTATGTCGATCATCTTCACGAAGAATATATTGGTTCTACTGTTAAGACAGGAAAAATATACAACCAGACTAAAGTAAGAGGGTTTACAATGCCCGGCGACAGTGAATCAATGGACCGCTATGGATATGCTACTAATATGTGGATGGGAGCAAATTCATTCGCTCCAGGTGGAATATACGACTCACATCAACATGAATCATTTCAATACATGTTCGTAATTGAGGGAAAAGGTAAAGTCATCGTAGATGGAGAAGAAAGTATAGCCACACAAGGAACTTATATATTTGTGCCGCCTTTTAAAGAGCACTATATGGAAAACATAGGTGATAGCCCTTTCACTTATCTATTGGTAGGCGGTAATCCTCCTGAAACAGAATAGTTGCTACCAATTATTTGTAAAAATTTAAGGCATTGCCTTTAAAAATTTTTGAACTTATATTAGATCCTTTTTTATCAAAATATGATTTAACAATATTCAGTCCTGTAGCATAATCGCTTACCCTTTCCAATTGGGGCCAATTACTTGCATATATGATTCTATTCTCACCAAATTGATTAAATACCAAATCAATAACTGGCTTGTAATATTCTGGGTTTGATGGAGCTTTATATAGCTTATGGTCAACAGTGTTATACTTCTGTTTTTCCCATTCAACTGTCATTTGCACTAAAGCAGAAAGTTTTATATGGACGTTAGGATACTTCGCTATTTGAATTAAATTACTTGCCCATTTTTCATGTATTTGCATTGCATCCATGACTGGGGGACCAGCTATATGATTTATTATTATGGGTAAATTTCCAAGGTATTTTATTATCCTTTCTAATTTATACAAAGTGTGGTGAGTAGTATGTAAGTCCAAAGCCAAACCTGAATTAGCTAAAGAGACCATATTTTCTATAAAAAGCTCTTTATTGTCGGTTTCAAGATAATCCAAAGTATGAATTCGGATGCCTTTAAATCTGCTGTGTTTTTTGAACAGAGCTAATTTCGAATTGAAATTATTCGTGATTGGATCTATAAAACCTACGCATCCAGAAATAAATTTATCTCGTTCTGCTAAATCAAGTACCCAATAGTTTTCTTCTAAAGTCTGTCTAGTTTCTACGTGTATTACACTTTCTACCCCATATTGTTTTGTCAAACTTTTAAACACTTCAGGCATTTCTATCCTGAATAAAGCAGTATTGGGTATCTTATCATCAGCAAAATGGACGTGGGTATCAATAATCATTTTTCCAGCTTTTTTATCTCTCTTTAAGCTAACGTTGCAAATACTTACCTATACATCCTTCATGAAAATCATTTAATAGTGTAAATATCTACGAATATTATATTACAAGCAAATCTAGATTTTTTTATATACATATCGGATAATCCAACCAAGACAATAACTAACCGTCGTATCCTAATATATATTTGTTAAGTAAGGAGGCTCAATTGGGTGAAGTCGATATAGCATTTAAATCGTCAGTTCCTGTTTTTGATTGTAACGTATCTATAGGCAGAGTCCATACAAGAAGGCTATCAGTAGATGATTCCGAAGGGACGTTAAAAGCAATGGACGATGCAGGAGTAGAAAAAGCACTGGTTCACAATCCATATGGAGTAAATTACGATCCAGTTGATGGAAACAGACGTCTATTAGAAAGTATAAAAGGGATAGGTAGATTTATTCCTCAGTTTACTTGTAACCCAGCTACTTTTGATTTTGAAACATTTGCCAAAAGTGTTTCGGACAATAACATTAAATCATTAAGGATGGAACCAATCTCTCAAAATTATCCATTTGTCGACTGGATAGTCGGTGATTGTATGGAATGGATAACTGAATCTCAACTTACGCTTTTTGTTCCAGCAACAGAGATAACTCCAAACGAATTCCACTCTATATTGAAATTATTCCCAAAGAGTAAAGTGGTATTATCCGACGTGCATTATGGACATGTATCATGGGCAATACCGCTTTTGCAATCGCTTGACAACCTATTTGTTGAGGTATCCAAATTTTCCATTGCAGATAGCATTGTGAGATTAAGGCAAACAGTAGGGGACAGCAGGATACTATACGGTTCAAAATTCCCTTATCAGCCTATGGGACCACAACTATATAGTTTACACAGATGGGGTTTAAATGAAACCACCCTGGCAAACATATGCTCCAATAATCTTAGTAACATTTTAGGACAGTAAACATGAAAACAACCGTAATTGATTTTCACTCTCACGTAGGACGAATGGGTAATTATAATATATACGATGATCAAGAGTGGTATGTGAAAACTCTTGATGACGCTGGTGTAGATAAATGCTTTGTAAGTTATATATTTGATGGTAAAGCAAAAAATTGTAACGACATAGTATATGAATTCGTTCAAAATAACCCAAAACGTTTCGGTGGATTCGCTCACGTTAATCCACATTACATCGATGAAGCTATTCCTGAATTGGATAGAGCGTTCAATAAACTAGGTATGAAAGCTTTAAAAATATATCCTCCTTTTGTAGACTACCCAGTAAACCACGAATCGTGGTATCCGATTTTTGAATGGTGCAACGAAAACAAAATCCCAGTTAAAAGTCACACCCAATACGGTCCTGGTGAATTTCGACACGACTATGGAGGCAGACCAATATTGTTTATAGATCTTGCTCAAAAATTCCCAGACGTTGATTGGATTCTAGCCCACTCCGGTAACTTTGAATTAGGAAGAATCGAATCAGTAAAAGCCGCACAAGAATGCCCTAACATATATCTAGAAACATGTACTTCTTATGGAGATCATGGGACTATAGAATATTTTGTAGACAGCTTAGGTGACGAACGGATACTCTACGGTTCAGATGTACCTTTGATAGATCCAAGGTTCGGCGTAGGTAGAATTGCTACGGCTAACATAAGTACTGAATCCAAGAAAAAAATATTAGGATTAAATGCTCTGAAAGTTTTAAATCTAACAGAATCAGAAGTAATAGGGTGAAACATAATTCATATTTCATTCTGTCAGTAATTAGTTCGTACGCTAAGAATACAATTTTCAATTGAAACAATCGGGGACAAATACTAATAACGCCCAAAACGGTGACAAAATATATACTAAAAGCCTGATATATTCTGTTTACGTATCCGGATTCATCATACAGCTAGGTCTTGGTATGTTAGTTCCGATTTTACCGACTTTTATATCAGATTTAGAAGTAGGCATAGCATTAGTTGGACTTGGTGTTTCAGGTATTCTTATAGGCAACACTATTTTTGACATTCCCTCCGGTTTACTAGTTGGAAGATATGGTCATAAAAAGGTAATGCTAAGCGCTACTATTGTTCTTGCTACAACTTCCATACTCACCGGTTTCGTCAACGATTTTGCACTATTTTTCCTATTAAGAATCTTAAGTGGTTGCGCTGTTAGTATGTGGCATATATCAAGAATGTCATATTTATCGAATTTGATTCCAAACCAACAAAGAGGTAAAGCACTTGCCACATTCGGAGGAGTTCATCGAATTGGATTATTCGTTGGCCCAATTTTAGGGGGATTAATAGGAGCCCATATATCTTTGGGTAGCGTATTTATTATCCAAGGTATATTAACAACACTTCTACTAATTCTTCTTATCCCAGAAAAGTGGAATCAAACTTCCAACGTTGATTTCAGCCAAATAAACGAAAAATCTATCTCAATGAAAACGATTCTTTATGAAAACAGATCCACGATTGCGAAAGGTTCAGTAGCAATAATTTCCCTTGGATTGGTTAGACAAGGAAGACAATTAATACTACCTTTATGGGGAGCCCACCTAGGCATGAGTGTTGATGAAATCGGATACGTGATTGGAGCAGCATCAGGAGTCGATATGATCATGTTTCTTCCGGTAGGATATGTATTAGATAAATGGGGACGAAAATGGATGGCAGTTCCAAGTTGTATGCTTGTAGCTATTGGTCTATTTTTGATTCCGATAAGTGATAATCTATGGACTTTTAGTGCAATTGCAATCTTTACGGGATTTGCTAATGGACTAGGTAGTGGAGCAATGATGACTCTTGGAGCAGACTTGGCTCCTCCTAAATATTCAGGAGAATTTTTAGGTATTTGGAAGCTCCTTGGTGATACTAGTTCATCAGCAGCCCCAATCTTAATTGGTCAAATAGCTGGTATATTTACTTTAGGATTATCTTCAGCATTTATTGGTTTTATCGGCGTTTTAGGCAGTTTAGGGATATATATTTTTGTTCCAGAAACTCTGATTAAAAATAAAGACTCTTCGGTACAATCCAAATAGACCTTGCTCAAGCCAAAGCTAAAGTCTCAGACAAAGCAAAACACCCTGAACTCTTGGGTTCTCCCAAAAGATCTTTCCAATTATCCCTAATAAAAAGTTCTCCTTCAACGATATTGTCGTTGATTAGTACATATCCTTTCTGAGAAAAGGTTAATACAGAATGAACTACGGTTAAATTACCTACTCCTATAGGCTGGTTAACTAAAACAGATGGCTCTAGGTCAGACCAATTTGCAATCACTTTTTGGTCTTCAAAAAAAATATGCCATTCGGGATTATTTCTAATGTCACCAGTTAATTCAAATGTGGCATCTTGAGTGCCGACCATAGCATCAAATGGACTCACTTTCCAAGTAACGATATATTTTCGTACAAAATCGGCAACTTCTCTGTTATCTGTTAATAACTTAGGAGAGATACCATATTTCGGTTCACTTTCCAAAAGACACACTATACCAGTACCTGCTGCACTATAAGTGGTTTTATATAAGCTTACTGAAACACTATTATTAGGTTGTCCAGGTTTCCTCAAATAAAGTATCCAATGCTCCCCAGACCACAAAAATTTTGGATTGGTTACTGTCATGTTTAAATTTCCTTCCTGATTTACATGAATAGTTTTTGAAGATTGTTCTTTACTTCTTGTGAAAGTTTATCAAATTGAGATCCGACTACTTTTTCTATAATAAACCCATTCAAATGCGGTAATTCCAAAGTGGAAATCCTAACTACTAGAATAGTCCCTGGTGATGTCTCTTTGAACTCATAATCTTCAATTATTATTGCTTCAACATCATCACCATCCATTACACCTTTGAATTTATATCTGGTGTAAGGAATTTGTATTATTGTTTCGCAATAGCCTGTTACTTTACCAACCATTGGTAAATCAATATCCAATTCCCATTTATACTCTTCAAGACTTTTATCAATTTGTTTAACATCAATTTTATACGGACTCCACCTATAATGATTTTCGGGATTTCCTATAAATTCATAGGTGTTTTTTAAGCCACCTTTTATTTCTAGCGACCATTCAGAGGTTTTCTTCATTTACTATCCTATATTTAACAATAAATAAATTGATAACTTTAATATAGCTCATGCGATTTGAACATGCTAGGATTGAGCCAATGAACAGCCTTAGACATCCTAAATGACTACAGAAAAGAAATATATACGAAGTCGCAATCTATTTAATCCGAACAGCGATAAGCCCTACAAATTAAGCCGGTCAAAAATAGAACTCTATCTTGATTGTCGTCTATGCTTTTATTTGGATAGAAGATTAGGTGTTAATAGACCCCCTAGCTTACCTTTCACTATAAATAGTGCTATCGACTCACTCTTGAAACGTGAATTTGACATCTACAGAAACGCTAAATTACAACATCCCATAATGAAAGATTTTGGTATTGATGCGATACCCGTCATCCACGAAGAACTTGATAAATGGAGAAACAACTTCAGTGGAATAGGCTACATCCATCCTAAAACGAATTTGCATATTCACGGGGCTATAGACGATCTATGGGAAAACAAAAACGGTTACATCATAGTAGATTATAAATCGACTGCAACTAAAGATGAAATCACAGATTTAAATAAACCATGGCACATCATTTACAAAAGACAAATGGAAATTTATCAGTGGTTATTTATAATGAACAACTATGACGTAAACGATACCGGGTACTTCTTGTACTACAACGGGGACGTCCACAAACCGGAATTTAAAAATATACTTGAATTTAAATGTACTGCTATCCCTTATCAAGGAAACGTCAACTGGATAGATGAAACTATAACCGCGATTTCAAAATGCTTAAACAGCCCCACCACACCTGAACCTTCCAAATACTGCGACTTTTGTAAATACAGAGGTGCATCTGTCGAAGTGTTAACTAGACAGGCCAAACTAATTTAAATTTGGTATATAGATAAATACCTAAATATCCCATCCAAAACCAAGCATGATTTCTTTCAATTCAGCTATTTCATCTGTGTTCAATGGGTTTGATGGCGGTCTTGGTGCTCCCATTGGATGTCCAACCACTGCCATCATGGCTTTTTTCAAAGTAGCTTGACCTCCAGAATCTTTGCCAGCTCTAGCAGAAAATTCACCTAAAGGCTTCTCCACAGATTCCCATAATTGTTCAGCTTCAATAAAGCGTTCAGAAGATAAAAGGTCCCACAATTTAAAATCATGTTCAGGAAATATATCCACAGTATGGCTCATATAACCATGTCCACCTTGCTGTATACATCTCGCAGGTCCAAAACAATTATCAATTATATTAACGTCATCTATAAATTCAAATATCTCTTCGTATTTGCCTGGGATAGGTCTATCTGCAACAGGAGGACTCCATTTAATAGCAATTATATTATCTAATTCAACCAATTTGCTGAAACCATCTATACTTATAGCTCCTCCTGCCATCGAATGAGTATTATAAATCATTATTCCAATGTCTATTGAGTTGGATACATCGGTAAAAAATCTTATATTATCATCTTCTGTAGGACCATTATGAATAGGTGCAGACAATTGAACAGCTACCGCTCCCATATCAGATGCGATTTTAATATCTTCTATAGCTCTAATGGTATCTTTGTTATGGATTCCACACATCACAGGCACCCTACCTTGTGCGGCCTGTACGGTAGTTCTTAGTAGATGAGGCCATTCAGAATCTCTCAATTGTGGCCCCTCTCCCATAGCAGCAGCTACTTTCAAAACACTTTTACCAGTAACCAAACCTCTTGAAACTAACCATTGGGTGACTTCATACATCACGCCATAATCAACCATATGTTCGTCGTCAAATGGAGTAGCGACTGTTGCCATAGGACCAGAAACTATTTTTCTCAATTCGCTTTTCGCCATAAATACACCTTTTAATTATTGTTTTATATTCCTGTGATAATCTGTAAATTGATAATTTAACAAATCTTACATTTTATTCGTAGATGATTAAACAATTTAACCAACCAATCTAACCAAATCATGAACAAACACAAAATCACTATAATCGCCAATCCGAATTCAGGGAAGGGCGAGTCTTTACATGCTGCTAAACAGATTCACAAAATATTAGAAACTCATGGATTTGAAGTACATATAAAATATACACTCGGACGGGGAGATGCAAAAAAACTAGCTTCTTTAGCAATGTCTGATGGGACAAAATCCATTATAAGTTGCGGAGGAGATGGAACTGTCCATGAAATCATAAACGGCCTATCGCCAATTGGACTCGAATATTCAACTCCTAGCTTAGCAATTATGCCAACCGGCAGATGCAATAATCTGGCTAAAGAACTTAATCTAAACAAAAACTCAAATGATTTATGTAAACTGATAATCGAGTCCAAATACAACTTAATCGACTTGGGTAAAGTAAACGAAACTTTATTCGCTACAGTCGCTGCTTTAGGATTTGACAGCAAAGTTGCAGAATACGTAGACGAGGGAAATCATCCGAAGTTTTTATCAGGAACATTATCCTATCTATATGGAATATTTGCAGTTTTATTTAAGTTCAATTGCCCAAAAGTATCCATCAAGGGAGATTTTGGGAGTTATACCGGAAATATTTTTCTAGTTGCTTCAGGCAACACTTCTGATTACGGTGGAGACTTCAAAATAACTCCAAGCGCAAAAATTGATGATCAAATGCTTAATATTTGCATCGTCAAAAGCATATCTAAAATTAAAGCTCTTTTTTTATTGCCAAAAGTATTTTTCGGTACACATATCAACCATCCTAGATCAATATACGAACCTTCTAGAAACTTATCAATCACTTCTGAAGAACCCATTTCAATATGGGCAGATGGAGAATACGTAGGAACTACCCCATCTACTATTTCAATATTACCAAAAGTGTTGAAAATTTATTCACCGAGGTATTCGTAACCTTAGTAGGTCCTTATCAATTATTTCTTTTGATTTTTTTACAAGACTATCTAAATCTTCCCTCACATCTAAATGTCGTCCAGACAAAACATCGGCTTTACCTGATAGCAAATATGCAACACCTTCGGCAGAAAACAAAGGGTTAACATTTTTACCTGAATCAAAAGCATCAATCATCCCTTGTCTCGCAATTATTGGTAAGTCATTAGTTTTTTCCATATAATCTGTCATCTTTGTTCTCACTAAACCAGGACAATAAGAAAATATTGAAACTCCAAATTCTCTTGCTGCTTCAGCAGATGAGGTTGTCAAGTGAGTTAAAGCAGCCTTTGAAACCCCATATGAAGACATAAATGGTATGATTAATTCAGCAGAACTACTCGATACATTTACAATCCTACCTTGACGTCTTCCAATCATTCCCTTTAATACAATATGACTACAATTAAATGCACCCTTAAGGTTGACCTCCATTGTCCTCCACCATCGCACAGGATCTACTTCCCAATCCCTACCGGTTGCACCAGTAACTCCCGCATTATTAACCAAATATTTTATTGGTCCCAACTTATTTTCAATTTCTTTAATATTATGTTTAACACTTTCTAAATCAGAAACATCGCAAACAAAACTTTCGGCTTTACCACCCTTCGCTTTAATTGTTTTAGAAGCAACATGTAGTTCTTCGGGCGATCTGGCCATTAAAGCTACTGTAGAGCCAAGATTAGATAATTCATTCGATATTGCTAACCCTATACCACGACCAGCCCCAGTAACCAAAGAAACTTCGTTTGAAAAATCGAATTCGTAACGCATAGCCTTACTAAACCTTTTCAAACATATTTGCCAAAATTAAATTGCCTATCATCTATAACTACTCCTCGTAGGCTTCATCATCTCTTAATCCGTTGCGATGTGGTAAATAATCTATTGCTACTCTAACTTCTGCTACTTTTATAGCATCTACTATTTGCTCATCCTTTTTGTTGATAAGCACATTTACTTTATTCTCACCGATTTTCGGTAGATATTTATCAATCAAATCCACATGAATCCTGTAACCGTTTACAGCATACTCAGGCCTTGGCCTCAGTTGATACACCCAATCGGCATATCTTTGTGCTGATTTTGGGATTTTTTCTCCATTCCAAAAAATATCTATTTCATCAGATTCTGTAGTATTCGGTAGCATTATTTGTAATTCACATTTCCAAAGCTTACCTAAAGCATAAGCAGATTTAACATCGTCAGAAACGTATATAGAAATATCGCCACTTTTAACTGTAGGACTTAATTCAATTGGAAGTTGTACTGGTAATCCATTTAATCGAGTTACTTCTGCTCTATCATGCATACCTAGACGGTATCTTTTATCTTTAGATGATATTACATCAGGATGCCCCATAAACCTTAATCGTCCTGTCGCTTCATAGTTATATGGATACCTTTTTGGCATCGGGTAATACGTATGGAAAAATACTCCATCTGCTCCTGCACTATATGCATTAGATGCTGCTGAATAATTAACTGAAGGAGTAAAATCAGTGTTGTTACTTGCTTCTATTGCAGCTAATACTGTAACGCTAGTTTCTTTTGATGCATCAATTAACTCTGATAACCCTCCTATATATCCTTCATAACCATCTCCACTCCCGCTAGTAGCGATTACTGAGTCAAACATTTCATCCTTTATCCACTTTCCAACATCCATACCCATTGCCTTATTACCGGAAATCGTTGAATTCAATCTCAATACTAATCGCTTTTTTATACCCTGAGCTTCAGAAGCACTATCACAAATATCTTTGATTTGCTTTAACCAATCAGTCAAGGTAGAAGTATGTTCTTCAACTTCTTTCCTTGCAACAAAAGGTGCATAATCGGCCATGTTTATTTCAATCCCGTCACTAGGGTAATCGCATATTAATTCCCTAATAACATTCAGTCTGTTCTCTCTTACTTCCGAAACAGCATACGATAATCTATTTGCCTGATCGAATTGTGCTTCCGGATATTCAGGTTCTTCACCTACAACCCACTCAGGGTGTTCAGTAGTAAAATCAGCTACTCTACAATTAGTTACTCGCCCATGAGCAGTATGTCCCATATTAAGTAACAAACTAGGTAAAAATTGAAATCCTTTTGATTTAGCGTGTTCACACACAAGCATGAGTGGGTCAATACCCCTATCTATCATAGATTTTACGTTACGTGCGGCTTTCCACCAGATAGCATGACTTGTTAAATCTACATTATGCCCCCAAAGCTCGCCAACTTTGGTGTCATATAAAAGTACACTACAATCTCCAACTGCATACGTAATCGTATCAATACCAAGGTCTAAAAGTTCATCAATTGGTTCCACGTATTGCTGTTTATACATAGGAGGTTCATGCATATATACGCTCGAATGCCGTCCATCGGTATAAAACATAACTTCTTTTTTGTCTGCCATTTTGAACCTCCATTATTTGGTGTTATCGATAAGGATTATTACTTATGTTGATAAAGATTAACAAGTTAACCAATTCAATTTACATTAAGAATTCACTAAAACTTATCCAATCAAATCCTAAAGTGTATAATTGTTCAGTTCGTATAAAGACTAATGGTACGTAATTTCTAGTTATGACAAAAACAATACAACAAATTGCTAACTTGAAAAGCCCTATTATACATACATGCTTAAAATTTCTTAAGTTATCTTTATTATTGTCCATATTACTATTTGTGCAAATAAACTTTGCATGCAACAATTCTGAATCCGAACAAACATCAAACAAATCTAACCCAGAAATAAAAGAAAACACACCTGTTTTAAATTCGTCTCAAAAACCAGTTCCAACTCCAATAGAAACACCGACACCCAATCCAACCAAAACACCTATCCCAACTCCTACCACACCTAAACTTGGTATTGGTGTAAAAGAAATATTGGCTGAAGCTAATCAATCTATGGAAAACTTGAAATCGTTTGCTTTTCTAGTAGAACTTAGTATGGAATTAATTGATGGTGAAAGCAACATAATAGTTCCATTTAACATAGAAGGTAAATTTGTTGCGCCTGACAGAAGTTCATCAACAATTTCTAATCCGTTTTTGGGGCCATCAAATTCTATTGAAACAATAGCAATTGGGAACAAATTTTATGAAAAACTTCCGGGAAACGATGGTTGGAATATCACCAACCAAGCTAGTTTTGGAGATCCACGAAATATGGCACTTGGAGATTCAGGAATCTTGAGGCTAGAAACAACTGCAGGAATTAAATTTATAGATAAAGAACAATTATTAGGCTATGACTCATATAAATTTGACTTAGATATTAGTGACAGCGATATAAACATGCAGTTATTTGGTCTAACAGCTAACAATAAAGATACTTCTGTGACCTATTGGATATCGGAAGAAGATTATTATTTACTTAAATTAGATGTTCAAACCTCTTCAAAAATACAAGAAGGACAATCAATTCTTGGGCTACCACCCGGAGATGTGAAAATTAACATCAAAATATCTTTTACAAACATAAACGATGAATCCATAATAATTAATGAGCCTCTTGTAAAACAAAACAACAATCAAGGAGATTTTAAAATCACACATAAAACTTATCTTAAAGCACCTGAAATGATAATCGATAATGAAAAATCCTATACAGCAATATTAGAAATGGATAACGGATCATCAGTAGAGATAGAACTTTTTGCTAATGATGTCCCGGTTACTGTTAATAATTTTGTTTTCCTTGCAAGTGACGGGTACTACGATGGCGTGACATTCCATAGAGTAATCCCTGGATTCATGGCACAAACAGGAGATCCGACTGGAACTGGAAGCGGAGGGCCAGGGTATCGATTTGAAAATGAATTTAGTCCAAATAGGTTACACGATGAACCTGGTATCTTATCAATGGCAAACGCAGGTATTCAAAATGGGGCTGGAACCAATGGCAGTCAGTTTTTCATAACATATACAGAAACTCATTACCTAGATGGATATGAAAATGGTGCTCCCAAAAATTGCTCCGCTCCAATGACTTCATGCCACAGTGTTTTTGGTAAAGTAACTAAAGGAATGGAAAAAATTATTGCCATCGCTCCTAGGGACCCTCAAACAGCTAATTTTAAAGGTGACTCTATAAAAACCATAAGAATATTTGAGAATAATGAACCATTCAAATTAAATCAATGACAATTAGTGAGCATGCCTTATAAAGCATTTAATTTTCGTTCGTAAAATCACCCTAAACCACTGAAATTGATTGAGTTTCCGGTAAGATCTTATTAATTAATTTAAATATATTGATTTATAAGGGAATTGAAAAGAAATTTGAAATATACTGTATGTATTAGTTACAAAAATACACAAATTATTAAGATTTGGGAGAATAATTGAATAATAGACATATTGAACTAGATGACGCCTCAAATGTCAGAGATTTAGGAGACTATCCCACTAAAGAAGGTAAAAGCACCGTCAGTGGCTTATTATTTAGAGCAGCTGGTTTACATGAGCTATCAGAATCATCTGTAGCCATACTTTTGCACAGAGGGATTATTACAGATGTCGACCTTCGGAGAACAGAAGAAGTTAATGAAAGACCGGACTTATTAGGTAAATCAGATAGCATTAACTACATACGACACAATATAGTTGGAGACTTACCAACATTTCCAGACGAAAAATTAGAAGGTTCTCTGGAAACTAATCTTGAGATAATCGTCGAATGGTATCACAAGACATATGCTGGATGGCTAGAAAATAGTAAACCTGCAATAAAAGATACTCTAACAACATTGTTCAATCCAGATAATTTGCCGGCGCTTTACCACTGTGAAGCTGGTAAAGACCGAACAGGAATAATCTCTGCATTGATTTTAAGTGTATGTGGAGTAGAGGATGAATTAGTAGCAGAAGATTATGGATTGAGCGCAAAATATTTAATAGACCGTTATTTTGCTGAACAAGCTCCTTCTAGCCGAAACAGAGAAAACTATACATGGCTTGATTACCAAAACGAAAATTGTTCCCCCAAAGTAATGATTAAAATAATGGATTATATTAAAACAGTTTATGGTGGAACTGAAAATTACATAGTTTCCTTAGGCATAACACAAGATACTATAGAAAAGTTCAAAGACATATTTCTATCTGAAACAGAAAATTAAACAGCCACCAAATCGACTAACCTAATCCTCCTGATCCATCTCCGTCTTCCGGCCTGATAGGCGCTGAGTGGTTGCCATTTCTTGGCGTACCAAAATTGTCTGAATGCCAATACCATACGTATCCAGTATCCGCACCCGCTATCAATTCATATTTACCATCACCATCCCAATCAACTGGTGCCATATGAACACCATGCCTCCAAAACTCTAATGGCTCTCCGTCATTATTCCAAAGTAAAACGTCAGGTCTTTTGAACAAAGGAGCTTGATTAGTACCAACATTTTTAGCAAACAGAACATAGCTACTATAAGGACTTCCACCTTGAGGACCTACCCCTATCAACAAATCAAGTAATCCATCTCCATCCCAATCTACTACATTTATTTTGGTTCTCCCTCTACCATCTCCTCCACCAGGAGTATAAACACCATGAGTCTTTATTGTAGACCCGTCTTCATAACGCAACTTCTCTCCAGGTAAAACAATCGATAGGTCTTCTCCTCCAACTCTTCTATACAAAGCAAGGTCTAAATCTAAATCTTGTATAACTACATCGGGAAGTCCGTTCCCAGTAAAGTCCCCAATTCCAGGCTGCTGTCTCCAAGGACCAAATAAGGGTTCTCCAGTTGCCAAGTAGATTCTTTGAGGAGGTCCCAATTCAGGATCAGTTTTAGTCCCCCAGTTAGGATACCAGTCATATAGTCCAATCATATCGCTAACAATCAAATCCAATAATCCATTACCATTCCAATCCGATAAAACAGGATTACTATATCCACCCGTGTCTCCATCATAAGGAGTTTGAGAGCCACCCCAATGGTGGCCTGCTGATGGGTTGGCTCTAGCTAGCCTTCTTATTTCCTCGGTACCTTGCTTAACGCGAATCGGCTTGGCAAATCTCAAAGGTTTAGTAGATATCGTCTTATACCAAAATATATAACCTTCTACACTTCCAACCAATAGATCGGCATTACCCGTACCCCGCCAGTCACCTACCGTTGGTACACTGAAATTCCCTCCATTGACATAAGGATTATATTGTTTGATTTTGATAGGGTCAGCATAAACAGGTCTTTTATTTTTATCAAACCCATAGGATTTGAACCAATTAATATTAGCTGATTGATCAAAGGTAAGTATATCGAATCTGCCTTTTTCAAATAAATCTGTAACTGTAATCGACGCTTGGATATTTACACTTCTATTGAATGGAGCTCCATTTGTAGTTAACAACTCAACAGGATTATCCCAAGCCGGTTCAGTTCCAAGTTCAGATATAGAGATATTCCACATTTCTCCATAATACGTTGAAACTAGTAAGCCTAATTCAGGTTTCTTAGGGTGAACACAGGAAACAAAAAAAGAATGTCTTGGCAAATCCACATCAGCTTTACCTCTATACGTAAATTCTATTTTACCTGTAGAGCTTGTATTTTCATAAAGATGCAATTCTTGTCTACCTAAAGGATTTAACCAACTTCCATCTTTTTTATATCGGTCTCTTTGATCTTCAGGAGCCACACCAGTCTTTTTATCTATATAACTACCTTCTTTAATCTCTTTACAAACAACTAAGTCCGGCTTACCATCACCATTCCAGTCGCATACTGCGGCTGATCTAGCATTGACAGAACCTGCCATATTTTCTGGTTCTACAAAATTAGGTTGTTGCTGATCTGCTCTAGTAGTTGGAGCCGCAGAATTTAGTTTAAAAACAACTATAGGTTTTTTTGAATAACCTCTTGGAGCAAGGATAACTTCAATCACACCATCACCGTCAAAATCTGCAGCCGCAATAACGCTACCTGTAAGACCTTTGTCGTTGTCATCCCTGTGGTTAGATCTAGACAATTCTCCCCACATTGTCCCTCGGTCAAATATAGGTGTGCCATCAATAGTATCTTCCAGATATTTAAAAACAGTTATATCTCCTGTTCCTCCAGAAGAAACTAATTCAGCTTTCCCATCTCCATCCCAATCCAAAATTTCTAAGGCACTTCCAGGAGTAAAAAGATCACCTATGGCATCTTGATCACCTAATATTAAAGGGTCTCCATTACCAGAGTTTCCACCAACGGCTGGGGAAGGAAAATTTACCATGATTATTACTCCAATTATACGTTTTTGTTAATTAGCAGATTCTACAACATTTGTAGAGATAATATCAAAGTTCACATATCGGTTTTATCATTATGTAGTTTAATTTCATTTAATTACTATAAAAGGATTCAGCGGTACGTAAATTTGATTGAGTATATTAGCTATGCTACAGTTATTCAAAGTTACAAGCTTGATTTACTAGAATGGAGTATCAAAATGGAAAAACCAAAGCTTTTTTACTATAACGATGCGAGACATTATTTAATGTATAGATTCGATCCTCCTCTATCCAAATCTACTCTTGAAAGACCAGTGGACGAACTGCTTGGTACAGGAGTAGATACTTTAGCTTATGGATTAGCTTCTGGACAAACCTTTTTGCATGACACAAAAGTAGGAACTAGATGGGGAGAACTAGTTAAAGAACATAATCATGGAATAATGTGGTGGCGAGCTGCTAAAAGTTTAGAAACTGCGATTTCAGAAGGATTAGACCCACTATCGATTATCATAGAAAGAGCCCATAGCAAAGGTATCCGAGTCATACCAAGTTTAAGAATAAACGATCCTGCTACTAGTGAAGGACCTAATGCAAACACGTATTTTTTCAGTAAATTCAAAAGAGACAACCCACATGTATTAATTGGAGGTGAAGGCTACCCTGATAAACCTTCAGCATCAACATGTTTAAATTTTGCACTAAAAGAAGTAAGAGAAGAACGGTTATCCATAATTAAAGAAGTATGTGAAGATTACCGAGCTGATGGAATAGAAATCGACGACTACGTACGAGTATTTTTTGAACACTCAGAAATCGAAAAAAACACACCTATACTAACTGAATTCATAAGAGAGGTAAGAAATTTACTGGATAAAATAGGGCAAAAACAGGGTAGAGAATTGATACTATCATGCAGGGCAAATAACTCAGAAAATGACAATTTGAGTGTCGGAATGGATGTCAAAACATGGGTCAATGAGAAACTCATAAATGCAATTATACTGACCGACGACAGCTGGCAATTAAATTCTCACCCTAATTTTGAATGGATATCAAATGCATGTAAAGATAATGATGTCTGGATTTATCCACATTTAGGTAGAGTTCCAGTTGATGATAGGTATCACCATGCAACTATTGAAATGTACAGAGCAACAGCTTCAAATTCCATAAATGAAGGAGCTGATGGAATGTATCTTTCTGATTTATCATGGCCGTTTGGACATAACCAATATCAAGTTTTAAGAGAGCTAGGCGATTCAGATATTTATAAAAATAAATCTAAACATTATCTTTTACCGATAAAGTTAGATACCGGTGATATTTCAACAAAAGAACAACTACCCATTATATTGAAAGAAAATACACCTGAAATATTTCAAATTAAAGTCAGTGATGATATTGAGTTCGGCATAGAAACAAATTCTATAAGTGATATACAACTGAGGATACGTGTTGTTCAAACAGGACTCGAAGATCGTATTGAATATAAGTTTAATAAAAAATCCATTAGCCCAGAAATTAATCGAACTGAAACATTTTACGGAGGATTACGCTCATCTGAAGCAGTTAGGTCGGGAATGGCTCAAAGAATAAACACTCATTATTGGTTTGAATTTGAAATCCCTATAAACCTTGTAAATACCGGAGAAAACACAATAGAAGTGTGTTTAAGCCATAAATTGTCAAACAGGGTAGAAGATAGGGTTTTAGAATCTGCAGAGTTAATAATCAATTATTATGATGCACCGACAAAATTTGGTGGCCAGATGTAGTTACAGGTTTAATTTACTTACTTAACGTCAACCGATATCACTATCAATTCTAACCAGTCATCTGTTTCATTTATAATCTGGTGTTTGCATAATACAGGGGCATGTACAACATCTCCCTCTTTTATATCATGGATGGTACCATCTAGTTTCATCTTACCCGTGCCGCTAATTACGTAAAACACCTGTTCTTTATCCGTATGATCGTGATAATCTCCGTTTTTGCGAGGATGAACATAGTGGCGCGTTAAACTCCAGGGTGATTGTAAAACAGGACCTATGGAACGTTCATCAACACCTTTCTGACCCAATATGTAGCTTATTACAACATTTTCGTGATTAACAACAGGTCGAGCGTCTCTCCAATTGAATATGTTAGCCATATTCCCTCCAAATCGTTTTATTTGTACAAATGATTACTTGCAAGTTCGAAAATACATTCACATGATTTCATTCACCGAAGTAAAATGCAAGTTAGACTATTATTACAGAGCAATTGCAATCTTTGATATTTCAAAGGTATAAATGCAGTAAATAAGGATTATCAATGAAAAAATTAAAGGTACTAGTAACTGGAATGTGTGGCAAAATCGGTACAGTTATTGGAGAAACATTGAGTAAAGAGTTTGAATTTACATCTCTAGATCTAACTACTAAACAAGGTTTTAAATCATTTACAGGAGACATTTCAAAAATCGAAGAAATTCAATCAGCTTTTGAATCTCAAGACGCGGTTATACATCTGGGTGCTGATCCAAGAGGGGAAGCTCCTTGGGAATCAATACTACAAAACAACATAGTTGGCACTAGAAATGTTTTTGAAGCATCAAGAATAGCTGGAATAAAAAAGGTGATATTCGCAACAACAAATCATGTAGTTGGATATCTTTACCAAAAGAATGATTTGTATAAATCAATATTGGAGGGAAAGGTGAAGGAATCCAATACCAAAATCCCGTTAATCAACAATGATATTTCTCGACCTGATTGCCTATACGCAGTTAGTAAATTATTCGGGGAATCATTAGCTAGTCTTTACCAAGATAAATACGACATGTCGTTTATATGCATAAGATTTGGTGGAATACAAATTCCAGATAGGGAGGTTAATGATCACCCAGCAAAACGAGCTATGTGGCTTAGCCATAATGACCTTGGACAAATCATCAAGTCTTCTCTGAATGCACCATCATCATTAGATTACAAAATTATTTATGGAATCTCAAATAATCGTCTAAAAATACATGACCTAGAGTCAGCAAAGGAATCTATTGGATACGTACCCGTCGATGATGCAGGAATAGAAATTGAATCAAATCAAAAATACGAAAAATCATATTTTAAATTAGCGCATCCTTAAGCGCCTATCGCATACACATATATATATAATCTTTATATAGAATTATATATAGAATCTTTATATCGAATCTTGTAATATTTATTTATTGCACTAATTTCAATGGAGCATCTCAATGTACAAATTTTTCCGTTATGGCTTTTTTATTTTTGCACTAATTTTCTTGATTTTGATAATTGCTCAGTTTTATTCTGCTGGTTACAAGGTAATGAGTGGTGGTTCATCAGATTGGCACAAGACCATAGCTGACATATTAGGGTGGCTTCCCATTCCTTTTGTAATTTTAGCTTTTTTCCTTAAAGCGAGGAAAAAGGGATTTGTTTTAGCTGGTATCACACTTCTAACCTTATTCCTGTCGCATTTCCAATGGGGACTCATCAATATGTGGAGAGAAGAGGGAATTAAAATAGCTGGTTCATACCACGTTTTGAATGCGGTGATAATATTGCTGTTATCAACAGTAATACTGGCAATATCTTATACGTTGGCTTTTAGACAAAAAGAAATCGTATAGATTCTTTTTGTTCATTATTATAGATCTGTTGTTCTGATAGAATATATGTATGGACAGGCTAGAAATCTCATTACCGCAGGTGACTCAAGGTTACTATGGACAAGAGGTAGCTTATGACATACCTGTGTCTATCTATACAATAAAATTTTAGAGACAAATCTAGCGCAATGGAAGTATTATCCAGATCTATTGCCACTGCTAATCCAGCACCAACTGCTACACAAGTGACAACTACTATTACTTCTAATATAAGTGGATATTCTCTAAGTAATATCACAATTAGTGCTGGAACAGTGATCAAATGGATAAATTCTCATTCTGCTCCACATACTGTCACCTTAGGTACTCTAGGAAACCTAAGTGATATTTGGGATAGCGGTACTATTTCTAACAGTAATAGTTATTCCTACTAGTTCTCCAACTCGGGTACATTCCAATACTTCTGCAAAATACATACTTCAATGAGAGCTAAGGTAACTGTAAATTAATCTCTTATCTGTATTTTTATATTTGCAAAAAGGTTATGATATTCCAAACTACAAATTAGGAATATACAATTTGAAACCAACCTCATTTGAAGAAAAAGAATACCAAATCAAAATTCGCTTTAGTGGCACTAGAGTTATAACTGTAACTGCACACACATTAGAAAATGCTAGATTTCAGGCAAAGGAACTTGTGACTGAAACGTTACAAGGCAGTGATATTAAAGTTGAAGCCTATCCAAGACCTACCAAAGCTCAAAGAATAGACTGATTTTTGTTAAAGCAGGATACAACAATAAATAATTAACAGAAAATTCAAAGTATAATGTTTTTCTAAGTTTTTCGACCCTCATGCGATGAAATATGTAGTTATTAAGAGGAACAATATTAAGAGGAACAAATATGACTAAATATAACGGTAAAAACAGAACTATCGACTGTGAACCTACTTTGAATGATTCACAAGTTCTCGAATTTTGTAAAAATGGATACTTGATTTTAGAAAATGTTGTTCCAAACGAAATCAACAAAAAAACTATCGATTACTTGAATGGGAAAACACCTTCAAACCCTGAATATATACCTGACGGATTATCCGAAAAAGATTTAGATTCTATACGACACTCCAATGAACCAAGTACACTGATTTTAGAAAAATGGTTTAGAGAAAATGTGATTATGAATCCTATACTGTGTGGAGCCTTGAGGTCTTTATTAGGTGCAAACTTCGGTATTCCAGTTTTAATAAGCGCCCACAGTGTAGAATGTCCTGCAGCAGCTCAACCGTGGCACCATGATGCTGACAGCGTCTTTGGACCAGAACTAAATTACCTAGAAAATTTTTATTATCCACAGGATACTCCTATAGAGATGGGACCAACAGAAATACTGCCTGGTTCTCATATCAGCCATACAACGCTTGATTATAAAGATTCTGGAACACTAGCAGCTGTTCCAGCAGGTTCATTTGTAATTCATCATCAAAGCATTTTCCATAGACGAGGTAAATCTACAGGAAAAGGTAAGCGGCATATGCTCAAATACAATTATTGGCGAACATCTGAACCTGTATCTGACTGGTTAGAAGAACCAGGATTTAATCCTGAAACAGCTGATTTTGGCGGTCATAACGTAGGTCGATATTACGCCCATATGTTTTATTGGCTTTCAGGCAAAGGAGACCAATATAGAATAATCGGAGGACAAGCTTGGCCATGGAGCATAAAAAACCAAATTGGTCCATCCTACGGATTTGGCAGTAGCAAAGGATACAAACCTGATTGGAGGAAAAACAATCCTGATGGTTACACAGATTAAAAAGACATTCAACTATCAGTTGCGAATGACTTTATGAAAACCACAGTAAGTGCTGGAAGAGCTTGGCACTATAAATATTCGATTGGAAGACAGACTGCTGAACATAATGAAAGTAAATTTGGCAGGACTGGAGGATCTTGCAGCCCTATGGATATAGCAGTACTTGGAGAATGCATATTCATACTAAGCAGGGGGTTTGGTTACACAACCGACGGATATTATGGAGATCTCGGAAATCGCATAGGCAAAACAACATTCGATGAAGACCATTTAGGAGATTTTGCCAGAAATGGATTTACATGGCCTAACAGCCTTGCAATATCTGCTGAAGGAAATGTTTTTTGTTCCGATGAATATGAAAACAAAATATATGCATTCGGACCAGACCAAATCATTACATTCCCAGAAGCAAATCCTAACGGTGAAAGTATTTTCAACTGGGGATCATCAGGAAGTAATCCTGGAGAATTAAATGGTCCAACAGGTCTAGCTTTTGATAAAGAAAATAATCTATATGTAGTAGATAGCAAAAACAACAGAATACAACTTTTTTCTTCAACTGGAGATTTTATAAGACAATGGGGCAATAAAGGAAATGGCCCCGGAGAATTTAATAATCCATGGGGTTTGACTTTGGATTATGAAGGAAATGTTTATGTGGCTGACTGGGGAAATAACCGAGTGCAAAAATTTGATTCTAACGACAACTATTTATCGTCTTTCGGATATTCAGAAGAACGTGAAGTATGTTTAAACCGTCCTGCCCATGTTGCAATAGATAATCAAGGCGATGTATATGTGACAGATTGGGGAAATAAAAGAGTTCAGATTTATGAACCAGATGGAGAAATTATGGCCTCATTGTATGGCGATGCAGATGATTACTCAAAAGCAGGATTGTATGTCTTAAACAGAGACCCCGAATCAATTAAAAAAGTGCAACAGAATCCAGACCCTATGCAACATCTTGCAACATTTGGAAGACCAACAGGAATAGCAATAACGGAAGACAACCGAATCGTAATAGCTGATACAAGATGCAGATTGCAAATATATCAAAAAGACACCGAATATAGTGAACCTCCAGCATAAAAGCTGACCATACTGGGAACAGATTATGTCAACCAAAAAAATCCATCACGTAGTTACTAGGCCAGGCAAAAACGAGAATGATAAAGATGTACAAATCAAAGTTGCTGAAGATATAGCTGGTTCACCAGGTATACCAACTATAGAAAGCGATGTCTCTTTCTATTCAAGAGAATATCCTCAGGAAGCACATTTCATTGAAAATTCCGCAGACAGAGACTGGCTCTGGTCACAATACACAGATACTTTTACAGAGTTCCGAAAACAATATGAAAAACAAGAACAACCGTTGATTAAAAGGGCTAATCATTCTGGTAATAGACAGCCACTGATCAAACCCAATACAAATAAAGACTATACCGAAATACTACGGACTAAAGCCAGAAAACTTGGATTCAACGAGGTTGGGTTTACGAAATATGACAAAAGATATACCTTCATCAGTAGAAAAAAATGGGTGAAATATCCAAACGCAATATGCCTTGGACTTGAACAAGAATATGAAGCAACTCAAACACTACCTAGTGAAAAATCTGAACACGCTCATTTTGGCACCTATCTGAAAGAAGGGAAATTAGCTTTAGAATTAGCAGAATACATTCTATCTCTAGGTTACCATTCCCAAGTACATAGCCACAGCGATTCCAGTGCACCTTATATACCGATGTTTGTAAATGCTGGATTAGGTCAATTAGGTGCTAACGGACAATTACTTAGTCCACACTTGGGTTCACGGATGAGACTGATGATAATAACTACCGATATGCCACTTAAATATGATTCACCCATCGATTACGGTATAAATAAATTTTGTGGCAAATGTCAGGTATGTGTAAAAAGGTGTCCTAGTAACGCCTTATCTAATAAACCAATATGGTGGAGGGGAGTACAAAAATATAAAGTCAACTATGGTAGATGTAGAGCCGTTATGGGAAGATATGACGGATGTGCTATTTGTATGAAAGTATGCCCTGTACAAAAATTCGGCATGGAAAAGGTTATGAATCACTACGTTGAAACAGGAAAAATACTAGGAAAAGGTACTAACGACTTGGAAAGTTATTCTTTAAAAGACAAAGGTTATTTCGACGCAAAATCAAAACCAAAATTTGACAAGCATTTCTTTGAGATACCAAGAGGTAAAAACTACAACTGGATTTTCGCAAATTTCAGGGAAAATGTACTTAACAAAAAAAAGGTGGAAAAAGAAGACTTGAGTACTTTCACATCAGACTTAGAATCATCCTTGTTTGAATCTGATATATCAACTTAAGCAAATGTAATTAACGTCTCTCAAATAAGATAGCTATGTACTACTCAAACATATACAATTTTACAGATTCAACACCATGACGCTAATAATAAATACTTGCCTCACTGAAACTCAAATCTATAAATGGATAAGCATATGAGATTATATGATAACAACAAATGGAAATGTACTCTTGAATTAGATATAGAAAGAAATATTATTGATGGAAATCCTTCAGTATTACGGAAGGCAATTCAAAATGGTGCTGATCTCAGAATTCACACTAGATTCCAGCATAATGAACATATCGATACGAATTCTAATAATGATGAACTTATCCTGGAAGCAGCTGAGTTTCGTACAACCTATTTTGTTGATAACCAATGGATAGCGGGTATAATGACGCTCCGCCAACCTACAACACCGCCTTTAGCTGAATTTACTCAAAGACCATCCATGTCTTTTTTTATGTACAATGAAGATGGACTTCAATGTAGAGCTAGACCATATCTTGAAGCGGAATCTCCTAAATATTCAATTCCACCGGATTATCCTAAACGAAAAAAACCAAATATGACAAAAATGCATCCTATTGACGAGTGGGATACTGAAACAAATGCACCAAGTGACAATTTCATATATGATTTTGATTTCTTTCGATACTTTGTACGAGATGATTGGATAGAAGTTTTGTCACATGATGAAAATGGGAATACAGTTTCAGGGTCACCTGAAGACCTAGCAGATGCAATCGCTCAAGGAATGGAAGTTAAGGCAGGTTTACGTAATTTGTGTAGCGACTTATCTTTGAATAATTCTCCAACACTTCAACATGAAACATTTATACAAATGAATTCTTGCTACTATTATACAAAACAAAAGATATTTATTGGAGGCTCTCACCCCCTAGTAAGAGTAGCTCCCAATATTCCAATGAAATATCAAAGTAATAACTGGGATTTCGGATGGTTAATGCTACGTAATGACGGAAAAGTAGGTCGTAGGTTAGTAGATCCATACACATTGAAATTCACAGATTCGCAAAGTAGCCATGCAATCCGTTGGTTTGTCAGATAAAATCTACAATTATAGTCCTATTGGGTTTCCCTATATTGTAATTCATTCCAAATGCTCTTCATTTGCCAAACCTTCATTTTCAAAAGTTCAGAAGTCCCACCTCTTGAAAAAAATGAAATAAATCGACTATCCTCTCTCAAGGGATAACTACGAATTGTCAAGCATTGCTTGTCATTTCCAAACACCTCTATAATGCTACGGTCAATGAACATACGTAACCTCAATATTCTATCGTCAATTAAGTCAATAGGACCAGTTTCAGGTGGTCTACCATAAACTTCTAAATGGTTTGATGATTCAGAAACATCTATTTGAATTGAATCTTTAACAATAGGATGCTTATTTGAACGCAAAAGAGAAACCCTAGTCTTTTCCTCGCCATCAATTGACCTAAGAACATAAAATCCTGCCTCTCGCGCTGACCCTAAGTCTATTTCAGCTTCAATTTCTATAGATTTACCGCCTATATTATCGAGTAATATATCTTCTCCATGTTCAGCTTTTACGTTAAAAATATTTGCTTCTTCCAAACGAAGATTTTTTGTTTCTGAAACAGGTGAAATATTTAAACTCCCATCAGAATCTAATGACAATTGTCTTGGTAACGTCATAACATCTTGCCATCCTTCTGTCGGCTTACCTTCTTTAACATTGAAAATAGCTAAAACCCTACCAGATTTATCAACTGTTGCAGATGGAGCATGAAGGCTAGCATTCTGGTATGCTCCATAATTCATCCTGCCATGTATTTCTGGTTCAAATCGATGCGTACGTTGATCATAACTACCAATAAAATATTGGCTACATCTTTTATGACTAAAAAATAAGAAAAGATGCTTTCCATTACCAATAGGCAAAAAATTTGGAACGGCACCGTCTTCTCCTGGCTCAGTAAAATATGATGAGGTAAAAAGCCTACCAATATGCTTCCAATCATTTAGGTTTTTAGAATAAAACAGGTGGTTTACAGCAATACAATCCACACTCCTCTCTCCATTCATATAGACACCTGACACAGAATAATAACCGTCCGACTCTTTCCATATGCAAGGATCAAAGACTTTATATGGCAATATATTTTTATCGACAGGAACAATTGGGATAACTGGGTTGTCTGGGAGCTTATCCCATTTGTTTAACATAGAGTCAGAAGAAACAGCTATACAGTTTCCCAATTCTGTACCATGATAAATAGCAATAACCCTATTATTTTCTACAATAGTCTGACCACTATAACAATCTTTTTCCAAAGTCGGATATATAGCTGGTTCGAGATCCTGCCAATGAACTAAATCAGTACTAACAGTATGCCCCCAATGAACTCTTTGCTCACCTTCAGGTTTGAACTGATAAAACAGATGATAAAAACCGTTCCATTCACATAAGCCATTAGGGTCATTGATAATATTTTCAGGAGGGCTGAAATGAAATATTGGTCTATATGGGTCTTTAGCAAGCGACTCTCTTGATGAACGAAACCTCTCTAAAATCTCAGATGAATTTAGACCAGTCAAAACACTCTGCACATAATTATTAGATGATTTCGAATTCATTTATCCACCTCTACATTCATATGAGATAGATTCTATATGTTAGAAATACCTCTATCCAGCCAAATATTAGCGACTTGCGCTGTTTGGGATCCAACTTCCTCTGGATTTGATTGGGTATTTCTTGATATAACCTCCATTGTCCAAGCACCATCAAATTTAATATCCGATAAAGCTTGACCGAAAGAATCAAAATCAATTACGCCTTGTCCAGGAGGTCTATGGCAATCTAAAGGTCCATCTCCATCTTGTATATGCAGAGCGAACAATCTATCTCCAGCTATCTTAACCTGTTCTCCGACGTCTAAAGCAGATAACCTAGTGTGTCCCACATCCATACAGATCCCTACATGTTTATCATCAAATGCCTGCAAAAACGACCTCAACTGCTGCATAGACTCTAGCGGTCTTACAATCCATCCCCATTCTGGTTTGGAGGGCAAATTTTCCAAAGCTATTTTTATATCACACTCTTTTGCAGTTTGTGACAATTCATATACAGATTCTCCAATATATTTAACAGATTCACCAAAAGTAAAAGAATCACGAGGTTCCGCATTTGGGTCAACTGATCCGGTGGGATGCACCACTACAACTTCTCCACCCAATTCAGATATAAATCTAATTGCAGATTGTACTTGGGAAACACTTTTTTTCCTTACCGCAATATCTGCACTTTCCAAATTGACCGTTGTGTATGGAGCATGAATACTTCTAGGTAAAAGTTCAACTTCTTTCAATGTTTGTTTAAACAATTCGATATCAGGTACTTTACCATCAGCCCAAATAGAACCTTCAGCTATTAATTCAGTCTCGTCAAAACCAGAATTCTTTACTTTTCTTAAAGCATCAATTTGATTACCTTCATATTCATCACCCTCGGAAATAAATAAAACCGAAGCTAAACTAAATTGTTTCATTTTTTACCCCTATAAATCGGTGTATTTTTTAGGTTTTGGACTATTCTAACCCTAAATGAATTTTATAACATTACCGAAACTTTAAATTATTGTGTAAAAACTTTAACACCTTAAAAGTAGCGAAAGTCAGGAGTTTATTTAATGGATGTTCCAATTTTAATTAAAAACAGCAGCTCATATTTAAAAAGTATTATTGGGTCAGGTATCAAGGATAATCAATTAGCTAAAGATGCCGATGCAGGTTGGCCATTGGGTTTAGATCAACGCAAAACTGGCGAATTGATTGTGGCAGATTATATTTTTTGTATAATCTGGGAAATTGACCTAAATGGAAATTTAAAAAGAATAGCGGGAACTGGGATGCCAGGATATTCCGGAGACGGAGGTAAGGCAATAGATGCAGAATTAGATGGCCCACACGATTTAGTTATTGACATTGAGGACAACATATTATTTTCTGACCTTAACAACAATGTCTACAGAAAAATTGATGCTCAATCAGGAATAATAACAACATTTGCTGGTACAAGTGAGCTTGGACGTAAAGGGGATGGTGGATTAGCTACAGATTCACAGATGGATTGTTATTGTGGTCTAGCAATATCTCCAGATGGTGATATATATATCTCTAGTGAATGGGCTAACAACATACGTAAAATAGATAAACAATCAGGCATAATTTCATTATTCGCAGGACATCATGCTGAACACCTTGCCACACCAGTTGAAGGAGCCAAGCCTATTATAGGGCCATATTTAAGTCTTGGCGGTTATGCAGGAGATGGCGGACCAAAAGAAACAGCAACTTTTTATCATCCAGAGCACCTCGCATTTGATTCTAAAGGAAATTTATTTGTATGTGATAATTCTAACGACAGGATCAGGAAAATAGATGCTAATACAGGGATAGTATCAACTGTTTTAGGTAACGGAGACAGAGCATCAAATGGTGATGGTGGTTTAGCAATAAAAGCAAGTACTTTAATGCCTGACGCAATATGCTTAGATAAATATGACAACTTATATGTAGGTGAAAAGTACGGTTTCAGGGTAAGAAAAGTTGAAAAGAAATCAGGAATAGTAACAACCATAGCAGGTAACGGTAATGCGGGATATGGTAGCGAAAATATCCTGGCGACTCAAACTGAATGTAATTCTATAGAAGTTGGATTGGTCGCAGATGCAAAAGGAAATGTATTTTTCAGCGACTCAAGTGGAAGGGTACGCAAAATAGATAATAAAGGATATGTGAACACCGTTTTTGGAGGAACATCAGTAAAGGATGGCATTAATTCATCCGAAACATATATTGCAAGTCCTTTTGGTATTAGCATAGGACCTGACCAAAACATCTATTTTGCTGATGCTTGGAACCAAAGAATAAGGATGGTTAACCCAAGTACTTCGATAATTACTACCGTTGCTGGCAGTGGAGCAAGATCCTATGGAGGAGACGGAGGTTCTGCACTAAAAGCACACTTGGGAAATCCACATGGTGTATCAGTAAATTCCAAAGGTGACATATACATAGCGGACACTAGGCACTCTCATATTAGAATGGTTGATACAAAAGGTACAATCTCCAATGTAGCTGGGTCTGCTTTCCCATGGGATAAAGGGGATGGAGGACCAGCATTATCAGCTAATTTGGTTCATGCAAGATCGATAAGGCATGATAATAATGACAATATATACTTTGGAGATAGCGGTATAGGTAGGATAAGAAAGATAGACTACAAAACAGGAATTATAGATACTATAGCTGGAATTGGAATTACAGGCTATGATGGCGATGGTGACTCTGCTAGAAAAGCACGTGTAAGCTCACCCGCTGATATCACATTTGATGATATAGGAAATCTATATTTTGTTGATGATAGAACCCATGTTATACGTAAAATTGATGCCAATGGTGTTATAACTACTATAGCAGGAACCGGCAGTGCCGGTTTCTCTCCCGATGGTACAGTTGCAAGTAAATCTCAAATCGATTCACCTTCAGGTTTAGATATATCAAAAAATGGAATACTATATTTTTCCGATACTGGTAACAGATTGCTCAGAAGAATAAACGAAAACGGTCAAATTGAAACAATAGCTGGGGATCATTCCCGAAAAGCAACTTTCGAAGACCATACAAACCAAAATGGTGTGGCAAGAATTATAATGCCTATGAATATAAGATTCTATAACAATAATGTATTGTTAATATCAGACCATTTCAACCATCAAATTCACGCAATCAATGTGGATATGTAATTTGTATTAGGTTCAAACCACTTCAACTTCGTTCTCAACAAACCCAACACCCTCAAGACTTATTCGAACAACATCTCCTTGTTCAAGCGAAGCAATATCATCCCCGTCTTTTGCAACCACAAATCCACCGGTATACTGTATCACCACTTTAGGTGGAGAATCGTGCGCTACAGTAGAAGCTATTATTTCTTCTGGAGTCCTTTTGAATTTAGTTATAAGATCACTTTGGCCAATTTGATCTTTTCCTCTAAATTGCTTTAATTCAAGATGGAGTTCTAGTGGTGACTTCACATCCTCTAAAGAAAGAATACAGGGGCCTATTGAAGCACATCCTTTAAACACCTTTGAAGGAACTGCCCAATTAGAACTCAATCCGGCCAATGTACCGGCTACTTCATTACCAGTGGAAATACCTGCAAATTTACCTTTATAAATAATAAAAACTATCTCTCCTTCGGCTATAGTTCTTTCTGTGTCTTCTCGAACACCTATCTTATCGAAAGGTCCAACCAGCCTATGATTTGTACCTTTATAAATAGTTGTTGAAATACTTGGGGTATTGTAAGCAAGTCTAGTATCTTCATTTGCATTGGCTAGCGCTTCTTCGTCCATAATCATATTCCCCAAACCACCAGCCCACATCTCTTCTGGTTCAATTGGCTTTATAATAAAGGCAGGTCCTGATTTTTTAATTGACCACTCAATCAGTTCAGTCAAATCAAAAGTAACAGCCTTTCCCTGTGCCAACACGTTTTTAGTTAAATTATCCACAGTAACCCCACTGATATCAGCAACATCTAATAAAACTTCATATGAATTAACTAAATCGTTTACGCTGGTCAGAGAAGTCAACACTCCGTCACTCGTTTCTACACATAAATGAATTTTCCCAAATTGTTCAAGTACTCTGTAATATTTCACTACATACCTCCAAATTCTTATTTGTCATCCGCCAACTAACAATATCCCATCTTTCAAATTGATTAAATGGGTTCATTAACCATTTCTATAAATATCTCATCTCCTTCATATAGATAATCAGATATAACATCCTCATCCAACTCTACCCCGAGTCCAGGTTCGGTTGGAGGTATTATATATCCATCTTGCCAATTTATTGGCTTTTTCAAAATTTCTGCATGAAATCCGGACATTTTTTCTATGCTTTCCTGTATCAAAAAATTCGGACTACATGTAGCTAACTGTATATTTGCTGCTGCTGCTATAGGTCCACAATATAGATGAGGAGCTAATTGTACATAATGAGATTCAGCCATACCCGCTATCTTTTTAGCCTCAAGGATACCTCCTATCCTTCCCAAATCAGGCTGAATTATTGCAGCAGCCTGATTAGCAAATAGATCAACAAAATCATATTTGGTATTTAATCTTTCTCCTGTAGCAATAGGTATAGTGGTAAATTTAGCAACTCTACCCATTTCGTATTTATTTTCAGGAGGTACTGGTTCTTCAAACCATAAAGGATCATATTGTTCAAGTCTCTTCGCTAATCTTATCGCACTTGAAGTAGTCATCTGTCCATGTGTACCAATAAGCAAATCACACTTAGAACCCACAGCCTCTCTAATATTTTTAGTTACCAGCTCAGCATTATCTAAAGTTTCCAATGACAATTGCCTTGGATCGAAAGCAGACATAGGCATGACGGGATCAAATTTAACTGCAGTGAAACCTTCTTCCAAATAAGCTGCCGCCCTTTGGGGAGCAATCTCAGCATCTCCAAAAGCCTCCACTATAGAATCAATTCCCTCAGGATTCAGATTTGCTGGGTACAAATATGTATATGACCGCAATTTTTCATGAACTTTACCTCCAAGTAATTTATAAATAGGCTTGTTTAATGACTTACCAATAATATCCCAACATGCCATATCTAAGCCGCTAAGAACTCCCCCCACACTTAAATCAGGATGTTGTCCGTAATTGTTAGAATAAACAATTCTCCCGATTGTTTCTGTATCAAAAGGGTCCTTACCAACGATATATCTGTCGAAAATATCTTGAGTCATTTGTTCTACAACTTTCGGACGAAACGGGACACCATATATCTCACCAAAACCGTCAATATTATTATCAGTTGTCAATTTAATAAATATAAAATATGGACCGCCACGATTAGGTGTAACGTTCCTTACTGAATAAATTTTGAGATCAGCTATTTTCATTTTTGCGCCCCTTTATAAACCCTGATATAAATCAAATATTCTATTACCAATTATAGGTGTACACAAATAACCACTCATGCTATAGTTCATTGCAATTAATTAACAGTTAGTAGTTATTACCATAAAGGCAGAAATCAATGATAAAAAATAGAACCATATATTTCAACGATGCAAGGCATTATTACTTATTCGTTTTTGAACCGCCAATGAGCATGGAAGATGCATGGCGACCAATAGACGAAGTTGCTGGTACTTCTATCGACACATTTATTTATGGAGTCGCAAGAGGCGATGGACTATTTTACCCTTCTAAAATCGGGTTGCCTTTTGGAACTGATACGCACCCATTCGATTCAGCAGCATATTACAGAGTATTTTATAATATGCAAAGCCTTATAGAACGTGGCTTGGATCCTCTACAAGTTTTGATAGACAGAGCTCACTCGAAAGGAATGGAGTTTTTCCCTAGCCTAAGGATGAGTGACACACCTGGATTGAACCAAGATTTCCATGTAAACCAGGGGGGACGGGGACACATGCATAAAGAAACCCGAGACCACCAATTTAATGTACTCAAAGAATTATTATACGATTACAATTCAGATGGAATTGAATTAGATTTCGCAGCTGCACCCGGTGGAACAGATTACTGGTTTAACGAACAAGATGCTAAAACAAATGGGCATGTAATGACCGATTGGGTAAAAGATGTATCAGAAATGGCTAGGAGCAGAAAAGGTAATACTCCTGCTATCGGTGCGCGTATTTATCCTACAGAACAAATGAATACAAATCAGGGATTAGAAATTAAAAAATGGATAGAAAAAGGATTAATCGATTGGGTAGTCCTACTTTCATACCAAGATTTTAAATTGGACCCTGACATGCCTATGGATTGGGCTATAGACTTATGTCATGCTAATGGCGTGTCTGTGTATGGAATGTTACAGCCATATTCCATAGACGAAAGTGCCGGTGCGCCCGAAAGAGTACATGCTAAACCCGAAGTCACTCGAGCCGCAGCTTCAAATTTTTATTCTAAAGGTGTTGACGGTATCTACACTTGGTTCCTAAGATGGCCACTCTCAAGTCCTGAAAAACAAACATTAACTGAAATAGGCGACCACGACCTAATTAAAATGGCGGATAAAAATTACGTTTTACGGCATAAAACTGAACCTGCAGAATCACGCGGATATGGAGCAAATATACCAGTAGAAATACCTCACGCTGATCCTAGCAAAAAATATAAGATTCCTTTTTATGTGTCAGATGAATTTGATGACAAAGCAGCATATATAAAGGAAGTTAAACTACAATTAAACATTGCTAACTTGTTGTCTGATGACAAATTAACCATAGAACTTAATAACGAATCTTTAAAAAATGAACCCATAACTAGGAGTTATGGCAGACCATTTGATCCATATGGAGCTCAATTGCTTGAGTTTGATTTACGCAATATTAAACCAAACACGGGAAATAACGAATTATTAATATCGCTAGATTCGAGACCCGAAGATATGTCCAATGGAATTACCATTGAAAAAGTTGAGTTATCAGTTAAATATGGGTCATACCCCTCAAGTTTGTGACTATATATTTGATTTTCAGATGTATAGTTAACAGCTTAACCCAATTTATTTGTAATAAACCTTAAACTTAAAATTCTAGTAAGCAAAGCTTTGCGAATTTCTTTCCACTCTGATTCCGAATCAAGTGAACTTAATTGGACACTATTTCCACTATATTGAGTAGTTGAAAAATCCCAAGTTATATAACTGACACTTTCTCTTATAGACGGTAAAAGATTACCGATACTAATACCATATTCAATAGGGGTTTGAGTATTTTTAAGAGATATACCACCTAGGGTAGCTAATCGCATCATATTTATGTAGCGTTTTTCCGCTAATGACTTCCCTCTTAAACTTAAATACCACACAAGCCATATGCTAATCGGTAAACCAATAATCACTGCAAAAGCTATTACAAGCGGGTAGGGGAAATCTCTAGAAGTTGGTTGGGGTGTATCTACAGCACCATCTTCCAAAACGTTATCTTCACAAAAAGGAAAGTCAAATTCATTTTCTACTGAACATTCTGGTTCAATGAATTCATCTATACTGTCTAAAGAAAGATTGTTTTCAAGAAGTAAATCAGCTAAATCAGATTCACCAACTCCTGAAATTCCTTTCCTCTCAAAAGATCGGTCCAGTTTATCCCATTTTGGAGTAGGTTCAAAATCTATCCATCCATATTCAGGGAAATAAACTTGGGTCCAGCCATGACTATCAGAATCTTTTACTGATCTGTAACCCTCTTCTATCAATTCACCAGAAGCATAACCTACAGCCATACGAGATGGTACATCAACAGCCCTCATCATAACAGTCATCGCTGATGCAAAATAATCACTGTAACCTATCTTAGTATCAAACAAAAACCAATCTACGCTGTCACCATCAGAAGGTGGTTGATTTATGTCTTGAGAATAGGTGAACCCTCCAGTATCTCGTAAAAATGTTTCTATAGCCAATGCTTTATCTACAGGATGCTCTATACCATCAGTAATTTCCAATGAAAGCTGTTTCACTCTGGTTGGTAACGTATCTGGTAAATACAAGTAATGGTCAGATATATAATTATTGTATTGGACATCAGTATTTCTTAACCCATTGTATGTGACATCCGGTATATACGAATACATTTCATATGCTTCATATTTTTGAATTGAATCTTTAAAATTCCAAGAAACAATATCTGGCTTCTCCAATTCCTTTCTTTTAACAGTCAATTTGTTTTGAGTTTTCCAGTCTTGTACCTGACCTCCCGGAGTTATATCAACTAAAAGCAAATCTTTAGGTAAATTATCAATAACGAATGCTTCAACATATTTATTAGGTGGAGGGTTTAATAATGCCTTCATGTTATTTGCATACTGTTTGATATCTTCAGGTAAACTATCATTTTCTCCTTTCAAATCTATTTCAAACTCCCTTGGTGCTAGGGTTTCTACAACTACAGGTCTGTTTATCCAAGTAATATCACCGCCTATAAAAGCAGTTTTTGAATCGAAACCTAATTGAAGCATTTGATAAGAAAGCTGCAAATCATCAACCATCTTTTCATCGGGAAGGTCACTAACAGGTACCTCAGATGTAATTGTTTTGCCAGTTTTCCACCCAAGTGAGGTATATTCACTATAAGTACGAGACAACCAATAAGTTGGTTCCTCACTAGTTGCCCAAATAACTGTTTCACCACCAAATGATATCTTCCCTTGAAATGGTAAAATATCACCAAAAAATCTACCGGCTACATTTTTCTTTGAAGTAATCCCAGAAAACATCCTAGCAAAGTCATTTTCAAGACCAGTTGCAAGAGGTCTTCTTGCTTTACTCCACAATTTTGCTATAGTTCTATCACCTACCTCATACACTGGTATCCCATTAGCTAAAATCAGCACTATAGAACTCACAGCTACTACCACGGGTATACTGATAAGCGTATTTAATCCACGGGATTTGGTTAAGATACCGTTTGCTTGCCATTTATCGTGCCTTTGGACAATCGTAAGCCTACCTACAACAATAAATGCAATAATTAAAAACAAGTAGAATCTATCTATGAAATAGTCCGGCATAAAACTCAATGTGGTTAAAATCGCAACTCCACTAAGCAAAATACCAACCCATGCATTCGAAAATCTAAATAAAACCCATGTACTTACATAACCGAGAGACCAAGCTAAAACCAATAAATACAGAGTTGGAGGAATTAAATCTCTATTTATTTCATCACTTCTTGCCACTTCAAACCACCGAATTACATGGTCTATAACCTCTCGAAAAGCTAACAACATATTTTGGTCTTCAATCAATCTAGAAGTTTGCCAAATCGCAACTATTATTCCTATTAAAATTCCAAGTATAAAACTGATAGGCCAAGGAAATAATTTCGTTTTAGCTGTACTTAATCCAACAATAGTTGACAAAAACATGATAATCCACAACCCTGGTGTTTCTACCCATTCAGCTTCTCTAACTATCCAAGCTGATACGCAAACCATTGCTAGCGCCAATAGATACGTATCCCACCCTTCTCTAGGAGAAACAATACCCAACATTTTTTTGAAAGTTATATCTTCAGAATCATCTGTTGGATCTAATTTAAATACATTAGTTTTGTTCATATTGTTCACAGGTTAATTCGGATTATCTCTTTACCAATTCCATATTTTGATTATAGAATTCGGGTCTTAGTTTTTGTTCAATGTCATCATCAACTGAAACTAATACTGATGGAACTCCCAAATCTTGAAGCAATTGTGTGTTGTTTATATTAGTAAACCTAGCTCCAAAAGAATCGGAATCAAGCTGTATTACTTTAACATCTACTCCTTTCTTCATTAATTCAAATGACGCATGAACCCACTTTGGGCTAGCAGATGACGTTATTATTAAAACTGTAGTACTGTAAACCCACATTCTTTCAAAGTCAGCAATGACATCTTGAAGTGGTATAATCCCAGTGGATTTGACTATCGCTAAATACTCCATTATACGGTCTAGCTGCGCTTTCCCATAATCTGCAGATATGACATATTTATTATCTCCATAGGCGACTATCCCTACAGGTAGATCAACAGAAATATAACGGTTCGCATATGAAGCAGCTATTGAAGCAACAAATTCATCCGTGCTGTATTCTAGGTCACCTGCTTGTACTTCAGTATCAAAGTCACCGATTATCCAAACTTCGCTTGATCTACCTATATCAAATTCCTTTGACATCAACTTACCCATACGGGCAGTACTATTCCAATGAATTCTATTGAAACTATCTCCATATACGTAATCCCTAACAGAGTTAGCATGAGGCGTCACTCGATAGGTTTTTTTCCTACTAAGACTATCGCCATACAATTCAGCTGAAGGTATTACCAAATTAGACAAATCTACAGTTTTAGGATAAACAATAACGGATTGTTTAGTACCATATTTTCTTGAACGTACGAAAAGATTAAAAGAATCACTGTTGGATATCTCGACAGGCCCAATTTGATATATACCACGCTTGCGCGCTTTTAAATTAAGATCTATTTCGGTACGTCCAAATGAATTGATATTTATTGCTATACCCCCTACATGCCCAGGTAAATCAGTCATATCTTTCAGTACCAAGCCAAACTTTGGGATTATACTATTATTTATTATGACCAATTTTTGTTGAAATGATTCTCCTACCTCTGTTTGACTTAATCTTTCAATTATTTCAACTTTAACTGAAACCAACATCAACCATGACCAAATATATCCTAAGATTAATATCGATATAAAAGCATAGGTCAATCTGTAAAACAAATTAAAACCCGTAGCTGCAGCGGTGATAAGCGTTGCGATGAGTAATATAAAAACAAATAACGTTCTAAAAGTTGGCCTTGCAAAAAGATAATGCATTGATTCCATATTTTTACCTGCCCAGATTAACATTCCCAGGAACCGATATTTGACTCAAAACAGAATCAATAATGTCGTTACTTGTAACCCCTCTCATCCTCGCAGGAGATGATAGTACGATACGATGACTCAATATAGGATTAGCGAGTTCTTTGATATCATCAGGTAAAATAAAATCTCTGCCCCTTATAAAAGCCAAAGCTTTTGCACCATTAAACATTGCAATAGAACCCCTAGGTGAACTACCCAATGCCACGTCTTCGTGGGTTCTGGTCATTTCAACGGCTTCCACTATATATTCTTTCAGGCGGTCGTCTATATATATATTCCTAATCGCTTCTTGGATTTCAGTTATCTCTTTATCTGATGCAACTTCTTGTAAATCCTCAATAGGATGTGATTGCTTTTGATTCTCTACAATATCTATTTCTTCTTGCCTTGACGGATATCCCAAAGAAATTTTTAAAAAGAACCTATCTAGCTGAGCTTCTGGTAAAGGGAAAGTACCTTCATACTCTATTGGATTTTGTGTTGCCATAACAATGAATGGCCGAGGTAATTTATATGTATTACCTTCCACCGTTACCTGTCTTTCATCCATTGCTTCTAGCAAGGCTGATTGAGTCTTAGGAGTTGCTCTATTTATCTCATCTGCAAGGACTAATTGGCTTACAACTGGACCGGGCTTATACTGAAACTCTCCGGTTTGTTGATTAAATATAGAAACCCCGGTGATATCACTAGGCAACAAATCAGGAGTAAACTGAATACGGCTAAAATCACAACCTATCGATTTAGACAAACTCCTAGCCAACATAGTTTTACCTACACCTGGAACATCCTCAATAAGAGCATGTCCTTGACAAATCAAAGTAACGACCGCCAACTCTACAGCTGAATTCTTACCTATTATGACATTTTGTATATTCTCAATGATTTGTTGAACCTTAGATCTAGCATTCTCTAAATTTTCCAATTTTATCTCCATTTAGTATTTCCTATAGAAACGTTGAGGGCAGTTCAATAATCCACTACTAACGAAGGCCACTCATTCAGTATATTATATAGTACATTTTACACGATATGATTTATATATGCCACATTTTATGAAACTTTATTTCCCATCTCAATAACATAGTTTATATAAGATTTATAATCCAACTTTATATTACCTAATATTCAATTATTGTAGAATAACCACACAATGATTGTTGTCAACAAAATTATTTGGAGAATCAGATGCTTACATCAGAACAAAAAAGATTCTTTGAAACTTTCGGGTTTTTGATAATTAAAGATTTTTTTTCTCAAAATGAGATAAATACCATTTCAAAGGAATTTAACTATCGGTCTAAAGTTGCATCCAATATCGAACCTTTTGATGGTACAAAAAGACAGACCATTGATATGTCTGATGATGACAGTCCGTTTTTTGCTTCATTACTCGACAATGAACAATTACTATCGATAGGAAAAACTATACATAATCGAATATTGCCATGGAGCACGAACATAGATAGACACGTAGATAATACATTTTGGCACCATGACGCAGGAGGATACGAATGGTATGGAGTAAAATTTGCATTTTACCTTGATAGCTTAACTTCCCAAAACGGAGCCTTAAGAGTGATTCCCGGGTCCCACAAACAACCATTTCATGATGAACTCGCCCATATCAAAAACTTAAACTATTCATGGATAAGGAAAAATTACACTGCAGCTAGTAAAAGTTCATTTATTGCTCCTATACCTAGCTATGCTTGTGAATCAAATCCTGGCGATCTGGTAATCTTTGATTATAGGATTTTTCATGCAAGCCTCGGGGGTTCGAAAGATCGACACATGTGTACGGTAAATTTCATCAACTATCCCAAAACACCCAAACAACTAGCAATAACTATTCACGAGGCAAAGAATTATTTCAAAGACACCCACAACACTGCGGCTCCATGGAACCCGAAAAAAGTAGTTTCAGAAAACTGGTTGGCAAACACAAATCAAAATCCTAATCGGCAGTGGGGGATAGACCAATGGCGTAAATTTTCCAAAATGAAAGTATCTGATACAGGATATAAAATAGAAACAGTTGAAGGTAAATTGAAAGTCATTCCTATTTGATGTAGGAAACACATCTACAATTTCTCTCTTCCTGCAAATCCAGTATCTTTTTCATGCCAATAGGCTATATTATCTTCGCCTTCCTTCCAACACAAATAAACTTCTCTTCCGTCCTTTACATATTCGAAATCAAAAAGTCCAGGATCTATACTCTTTATTATTATTCCCTTAGCCTCTATATCTGATATTTTCTCATTTATTTTAGTTACTGTAGATTTCAAATCTGAATTGAGTTTATCTAAATGGTTATGAGAAGCTGCACCACCATTACCCTGCATACGAATTTGAAGGGTTTTTATTTCAACATTTAAATCTTTAACTTTATTTCTTAAAGGGGATATCGAACTACAAATTTCTTTCAAAAACGGAATCAAATTTTGAGCTCCATCTAAAGTAAACATCAAAATCCCAATTCATATGGCATAGAGGACATTTCAGCACTTTTTGTCCATAACGTCCGAGCAGCTATTGCGTCCGTAGCATGCGGAGCAAGTTCAACTGGCTGACAGTCAATAAAATATTTTCCCGAAATATTTTTGACATCTTCTGAAACTGCTAAGTACACTATTGTCTTAGCCCCATCTTTTGTTGATTTGCCGAGACATTTCCAAGCCAACGTTATAGCACTGCCTAAAATCCCATTTTTGGATATTAGATTAGTCGGGATTATTCCTGGGTGCATAGCATTTATAGTAATCTTCTCTGAATCTATTTTTTCAGACAAATATTTTGTAAACAAAAGTTGCGCTAATTTGGTTTTGCCATATACGTTCATTACTCTATATGAGTGATGACTACTTAAATCATCAAAGTCCATTCTAACACCTTTATGTGCTACGGAACTGACATTAATTATTCTAGAACTTGGACCTACAACCAAAGATTCCAACAAAAGTCTAGTCAATAAATAATGAGACAAATAATTAACTGAAAACATTTTTTCTATACCAAGAGAATCGGTTTTACGTTTTAAATATATGACACCAGCATTATTTATCAACACATTTAATTCTCTGAATCGTTTTTTGATATTTTCTGCTAAATCTCTGATCGATTGCTGGTCAGATAGATCACATGAGATAAAATCAACATTACACCCATATGAAAGCATCCTATTAAAAGCCTTATCACAACTTGAACTTGAACTACCAATCCCTATAACATCTGCTCCCATTTCAGATATCTGCCTCGCAGTTTCAAACCCAATTCCTGAAGTCGCTCCTGTTATTAAAACTGTTTTAGCCATTTCAATTCTTTGGTGTAAATTTTATTATTGGTATACATCTAGAAGTTACAGATTGATAATATTTGAAGCCTGGATAAAAATTAATCAATTTCTCCCATATTTCGGTTCTTTGAAAACCATTTAAAAATTCTGCATCAGCAGTCATTTTTATTCCTTTTATCTCTAATAGAACCCTTGAATCATTACTTAAGTTTTTTACCCATTGAGGATCTTTAGGGGAACCTCCAAAGGAACCAACACAAAAATAATCCTTATCATTCATCATATATATAACAGGAGTTTTCCTAATCTTACCCGTTTTGACTCCTTTGGTATGGATAATTAAAACAGGATATCCGCCAAGTGTGCTCATTAACCTTCCTCTTGACGCTATCAAGATAAATTTATGAAATCTGCTAAACCCAACAATTAGACTATATTTTTGAGCAAAAAATTTCCCAAAGCCCTGAGCATATTTTTTTATATTTACCTCTCAAGTTACCGCAACTGATTTGCACAATAAACATACCATCATGATATAGGTTTAATCAGGCTATTTTTTCAAAGAAGCTAAATGACGCCGTGTCATATTTAACGGCATAAAAACCCAAACAAATATTAATATTGCTTTTATAATATTACCTTTTAATATTTGTCGTTTGGTTGCCTCAATGATATCTTTTCTACCTCTAGGTAAAATTTTATTTGCATCTGAATTTGAATTATCTTTCATATTTAATCTTTACTGATTTTTGCAATATTCAATAAATAAGGCAAATTATAGTTTCTTTTTCACTCGTTGTTAACATGCAGATTTTGAAGATTGTGCTGATACGGTATTATATCTGATTTTGATGGCCACAGTTTATATAAAACCAAACTAATAATAACGCTACTCACAATAAATAAGCCTAATATAGGTAACATACTTGATAAGCTTGTAAATTCTTCTGTTTCAATACTACCCGGATCACCAGTTATCAATACCAAAATAACTACGATTGAATTGTTTATCATATGACAAAAAACAGAAACCCATAAACTTTTAGTACGATTATATAAGCATGACAATATAACTCCCATAACAGTAGGCCCAATTATTCCAGGGTGCAAAATACCAAAAAATAAAGAACTGAAAATTATCCCTCTTTTATAACCCCACTTAACCACCCAACGAGTCATAAACATTCCTCGAAAAACAACCTCCTCAAAAATCGGAGCTATTAAAACCAGAATAGATACAACAAAACCAGCATGCAAATATGCTTGAATAGAACTAAAGTTTTTAGGCCATAAATCCCCACCATCAAATAATGTTTCTATAAGGGATATTTCTCCAAACAACTGAATAATCAAATAAATACTCATATAAGTACAAGAAATACTAAAGCCCATTCCAACAATAACAATTAAGACCAAGTAGGGGATTCCGATAGTATTAATACTATTTAATTTCCCTAAAATTGCTTTTAGTGACAACTCGTTTCTATTTCTCACCCACAATACCCAAATAAACATTAAGCCATACATCCAGATACTACTTATTAATAAATCTAGAAAATCGCTTAAATATGGCATCAATTCAAATAGCACTGCTAATATAAACACACCTACAACTATCCAAATAAGAGCCCATCTACTTCGAAAAGTTTCAATAAATTTACTAGAGCTAGACATTGAGGTAGTTTGTAGGAATTTGTTCCCACAAAAATTGCAGAAATTAGCAAAATTCGTATTGCTATTCAGGCACTTTTCGCAAATTTTATCTTTCATGAAAGTAATTTATATTAAACATGAGTTTTATCAATAAAAAAAGTTTATTAAAAAATCCTTATATTTAGACACAGAAAAAGCAAGGCAATATGGTAGTATTTTTCTTGGGGTAAATATTTTATGAAAACTAAGCTAATTTGGAAACAAATGCTTAAAATTTATATGTACTCAAATCAAAAATGAAACTTACAGTGTTGGAAACATGAGCATAAAATCAAAGTTTATTAGTGATGATTTAAAATTGGGCTTCAATGACGTAAAAATAATACCAATAAAATCAAAATTTGAATCCCGTAAATTAATTAACCTGCAAACTGAATATACTTTTCCAAGATCAAAAATCAAGTGGGAAGGTGTACCTATAATTGCAGCTAACATGGATAATGTAGCCACCTTCGACATGGCTAGAGCATTGCAAAACTATAGTTTGTGTACAGCCGTTACAAAATTCCACACTCCAGAAGATTGGATAGATGGTATATTAACAGGGATTTCACTCGACTATAGTTTTTGCACATTTGGCATAGAATCGATATCATCGATTGAAACTTTTTTTGATTCCATCCACGCAAAAACTAATATTATACCTAAAATAGTTGTTTTCGATGTTCCAAACGGTTACATAAAACCATTTCATAAAATCGTAACCCAATTTAGAAAAAAATATCCGTCAACAGGAATCATAGCTGGAAACATAGTTACAGCCGAGGGCGTCCAAATACTTGCTGACTGTGGAGTAGATGCTGTGAAAATAGGTATCGGATCTGGTTCAGCATGTAGTACGTCCAGCGTAACAGGTGTTGGCTACCCACAATTATCAGCTGTATTGGAATGTGCTGAAGCTGCTCAAAGAGAAAAAATTTTTACCGTTTCTGATGGCGGAGCGAATACTTCAGGAGATATATCCAAAGCGTTCATAGCAGGAGCTAATTTTGTGATGCTAGGAGGGATGCTAGCCGGACACGAAGAAGGAAATTCTGAAACTGTTTTGAAAGATGGGAAAATATATAGGAAATTTTACGGAATGAGTTCCTCAGAAGCTATGGTCAAACACTATAACGAAATCGCACCATATAGAGCTTCAGAAGGAATTTCAACGCTGATTCCAGATAAAGGAAATGTATCCAACACCATTGACGAAATTCTCGGCGGAATCAGATCAACATGTACATACATAAATTCAAGTAACTTGATTGAAATGCGAAATAAAGGAAAATTTATCTTGGTAAAAACTAGTTAAGAATACATAAACTAAGAAATATATCCGATTTTATCCATTCCTCTCATTTTACCTTTATAGTCCATACCATAGCCTACAAGCCATTTATCTTCAGCAAGAGTAAAACATGAATAATTAGCTTCTAGGTTAGCTTGTCGTCTAAATTTCTTATCAACTAATACTGCGATTTCCACAGGACCATTTGTCATCTTCGATATTTTATTTTTGAGTTTAATTAAAGTAATCCCCGTATCAATTAGATCATCTAGAATTATAGTCGGAAAACCCATCTGCATTCGCTGTTCAAAATTACGTGAAGTAACTATTTCAGGTTCACTAGGGTCAAAGTCATCGCTATAGGCACTAGCTAAAACCGGATTTACAACCCATTTGTGGGGGAAAAACGCTTCTAAATAGTTTAACAATTTAGAACCGAAAGATATGGCTCCAGTCATTATAGGGACAAGATTAACCGTATCCGCATCTTTCCAATTATTGGCGATCATTTCTGCTAACAATTTAATCTTCGCATCAATCTCTGTAGCATCCCATATTATTTCAATATTTACCGAATCTTTTGTTTCCATTTTTATTTAACCATCTTTATTGAAAGTAACACCTAAACTTTGCGGTTGATTACCTAAAATCATAACTTTAATGAATCTCGGTATCCATTTTACATCTCTTTGATTAACAATTTGAATACCGACCAAAGTCAAAATCATTAAAGGGAATGGGATTAACGGAAGAACTTGAGATAGTCCCAAAGTAACCGCCTGTAGTTTAAATGCCAAGGCTTGTAATAAACCAAACATATATACACCTGACACACAACGAACTGGATTCCATCCACCAAATATAACTATAGCTAAAGCAATCCATCCATAATTAGTAGTGTGCCCATCAGACCAACCAAATTTAGCATGTAACGAAAAAGCCGCTCCCCCTAAGCCAATTAAAATACCTCCGATAGTCGTGTAAAGAAACTTAGTCCTTTCAACATTGATTCCTCTCGCATCAGCTGAATATGGGTTTTCACCTACTGCCCTCAGATCCAAACCATATCTAGTTTTATACAAAAAATACCATGTTAACGGCACAGCAATTATAGCCAGCAGCACAACTATATTTTCTCCAAAAAGAATCTTGCCTAAAATCGGAATATCAGACAATATGGGTACATCAATACCTGGTAGATATGGTCCTGGTACTCTAACGTATTGCTGGCCCAAATAACTACTCAATTTTGCTAAGAATATAGTTAAGACAAATCCTACAGCTATTTGATTCATTTTCAATTTTATATCGCAAATAGATAGGCTCGCAGCTACAAATCCACCAACAAAACCTGCGGCAACAAATCCTATTAAAGCATACCCGGATATCACGGAAACAGCGAACCCAACTAAAGCGGTAATCAATAAACTCCCTTCGAGCGATAAGTTTACGACACCGACCTTTTCGCTAATAGTTTCACCTAATACAGCAAAAACCATGGGTGTACTCAAAGATATTATGGTTATTATAGTGGCTTCAATATTACCCAAGTTATCTCCATAATATTTTGTTTGCAATTTTAATGTCTAATTTGCTTGCCTTAATCAAGATCCAAGTCAAAACTAATAATCCTTGGATAATGCCAGATAAGCTAGAATGCATTCCAAGTTTAAGTTGAAGCTGAGTGCCACCAATCAAAAGACAGGCGAAAACGGTGCTAACTAAAACAACTAGGTATATGTTTCGCGAAGAAATCAATGCTATCAAAATACCTAAAAACCCATATCCACCAGAAATAAACGGAACCAGTTTATGATAAACCACAGTTGCTTGTATAACTCCGGCAATACCTCCAATAGCGCCTGCTAATGCAAAAGCGTATAAAATATACTTATTAGGTTCAACTCCAAATCTTTGAGATGATAAAGGATTGGAACCTACAGCTTTCAAGCGCAATCCAAAAACAGTTCGTTTAAAACAAAATAGTAGTGATGCCCCTACAACTAAAGCAAAAATAATTGGCCACAATGGTAATCCATATTCTCCCAGTCCTTGAATCCACGCTGTTTCAGGGAATATATCAGTTCCACTAGTCGATGCAATACCTTCTCTTTTCCAAGGCCCAATTACCAAGTAAACTATTGCTCCTGCAGCGACGAAATCAAGACCCAATCCACCAAAAATTTCGTGTACTTTACTTTTAACTTTTAATATTCCACAAAATATTGCTATTAAGCTCCCAAAAAGACTGCCTATCAAAATTTCTATTATTGGCGCTGCTACAGTTTCTCCGATAAAAGACCTAGCTATAACGGTTGCTCCAATAGAACCAGCAATAAGCTGACCCTCAATCCCAATGTTCCATAATCCGCCAGTAAATGTGACTACTAAAGCAAAGGCTGAAATACTTAATATAGCAGTAGTTAAAAGGGTTCGCGAAAATCTATCAGGATTACCGAAAGCACCATCTACAAATGCCATATAAACTTCAAATGGAGATGACCCGATTAAAATCAAGAATATAGATATCACCAAAAATACCATTATAAGAGATATTCCATTAGCTAGAACGGATTTAATATCAGGTTTCATCTTCAAACTTACCGGAAATTAAATTCATTACATCTGACTTAGTTAGATCTATATTGGATCCATAACCAGAAATATCATCGCCATGGAAGCAGATTATGTAATCTGAGTACATACAAATTTCATCTATGTCGTGAGACGAGAAAACTGTTAACATTCTTTCTTTTTTCGATTCAATTAGTTTGTCCCAAACAAATTGAGCCGATAAAACATCAAGACCTCTTGTTGGTTGCTCCATTAATAGTATTCGAGTAGATTCATCGATAAGAGATAGCATTAATCTTTGCTGATTACCTCCAGAAAGATGCGATGCCATTGAATCAACCTGTCCCTTAATACCAAATTCAAGCATAAGACTAGAAGCGTCGCTCTCAACTTTACTCCAATTAATCAAAGAATTGCGTGACGTCTTAGCCAAGGCAAAATGTTCTAGGACCGATAAGTCAGAAAACAATCCTTTTTCTAATCTATCAGATGGTAAATATGTAGTGCTCTTGCCTTTAAAATAATTTTTGTTGGATGATGTCGTAATTGAAACTGTGTAATGGTCAGAATCGAATATAGTTTTCACAAATCCGTCAGCTCCAGAACCTTGTAATCCTGCGATTCCTAGAATACATCCTTCAGTTACATCTCTAAATTGGTTCAAAGATTTTCCTTGATTGGAAAATCTTTCAATTTGCAAAAAACTATCAGATTGCAAAGAACTGTTTGCCTCATAATGAGTCCTATTTTCGACACCGAACATCAAATCAATCAATGTTTTAGGCGACACGGGCAAATTTAATGTATCAACAACTTTCCCACTCCTCATGATAGTAGCACGACTACATATTTGAAGAATTTCATCAATTTTATGAGAAACCAAAACTATGGAATAACCATTTTCTGCTAACCTTTTTAACGTATCAAAAACCATCTCTTTTTGATCAAGAGAGAAAGCACTAGTAGGTTCATCCAGTATTATTACTTTAGCGCCATTAAACAATAGTCTGAATAATTCAATTTGTTGCCTTTCACCAACTGATAAATTTTTAACTTGTGTATTAACATCTATTTCTAATCCATAGTCTTTACAGTATTCAGAAACTGCTATTCTTATCTTTTTGTAGTCCATAAATCTGGAATTTTTATTCGATCCGACCATAAAGCTTTCTATGATTGTGAGATTAGCGAAGTCCCATGGCTCCTGGCCCAAAATACCGATTCCTACACTCTGAGATTCTTTAACTGTACCGAGTTGAACCAATTTATCATCAACATACAATTTCCCTGAATCTGGTGAAAGCAACCCGGCCAATATTTTTACCAGAGTCGATTTTCCTGCACCATTTTCACCTATTACAGCATGTATGGTACCTGACTCAATGTGAAAAGAAACTGAATCATTGGCAACTAAATTTCCAAATGTTTTTGTAATGTTTTCAAATTGTATTTTCATTGCTAAAAAAGGCGACTCCCACAATAAGCAGAAGTCGCCTAATCCATAAGTAACTCTTAATATGGTTATGAATTAATTCGAAGCGGCGCTATCGCCTTTCATTCCTTCAAGCAACATGGGAGTATACCATATTTGTTTATCAGTTGCTTTTTCCCCATCTGCTAGGTACTGAGAACCATCCTGAAAATTTAATGGCCCTGTAAACAACTCTACTCCTTTATTTCCCAAAGCATCAATGAAACTCTGTATTTGCCTTTGTTGTCCTTCAGTTAAGCCATCACCCATTTTGTAACCAATTGATGAAGTTGGTTTATGATTTATATTACCCCAGTTAGGACCAACCCAAGTCCATTCGGCCTTATAGGTATCGCTACCTACAGATTTAACTAAATCAAGATAAGCAGGCCCCCAATTGAAGTAGGGTACACCTAAACAAACATCTGTTGCTTGTTCGCATGCGCCTTCATAATCATAAGGTACAGCCCAAACCGCATCCCCTGATTGAGCCCTCTGACCCGCCACTATTAAAGCATCTGGTGTATCTATGCCCGATATGACGACGTCAACGCCTGAATCAAAAAATTCATTTGATACCTGTGTAGGATCCAAAGTAACTCCTGGGATATTAAACCAAAATCCAATCCAAGTTACCGAGAAGTCTAATTCACCAGTGAATTGTGAATTATAAGTCTTTAGACAATGCTTAGCTCCCAAATATGCCGAGTTAGCTAATCTTCTTGTTTCATCATTAATCAATGGACCCAAGAAGCCGATTTTACCTGTCTTTGATTTTATTGCTGCTGCACACCCAGCAATCATTTTACCGTACTCCATCTTTCCAAAAACATTACCCAAATTTGTTAAATCAGACCTATATCCATTACCTTCTTTCCAAGCGCTATCACCTGATGCCCATATCATGGGTACATTAGGGTGCTTTGCCGCTGCCGCCAATATTCCATCTTTCATATCGTCTGAAGTAGCGATTACCAACTGTGCACCATCGGCAATCATATCATCTACCACTTGTTCAACAGTTATGTTAGGTGAATCTGCAGGATTAACTTTATCAATAACTATCATCGTACTTTTAGATTGTTCTGCTGCCCATTCACCACCTTCGTAGTGAGCTTGAGAATAGCCTTTATCATCTTTTGGTCCTACAAGAATGAGACCAAATTTTATTGCAGAGGCTTCAGTTTCTTTTTCTTCCGAAGAACAAGATATTTGCAATAAAACAAGAGAAGCCAATACCAAAACCAAACTTATTTTCATATATTTTCCAACCGCCAAATGCATTAAAAAACCCTCCTTAGAATTAAAGAATGACGAAACAACACAATACTATATCTTGTGGAGATGCAGGTCAATGCCACAACATGGCGAATAATTGGTGATGCACAAAATGTCAGACTTTCTTTTACACTATGTATAATAAATTGAAGATAATAATGATTTCAGCATTAGCAAGATAAACATCTACTAAAACCTGATCCTAAATGAGATAATGAAAGATAAATGAGCAATAAATTATCAGATGCTGGAATCTGTCAAAATTGTAAATTCGTCAGCAGAATCGTCTCAGGAAAAGGATCTATATTTATACAGTGTAAGCAACACTTTTCCAACAAAAAATTTCCTAAATATCCAAGATTACCTGTTACAATTTGTTCAGGATTTATAGAAAATGGTAAAGACTAATTCACAACAAATCAAAATAATCACAACTGCTGCGGAAGCATTCATAAAATCCGTGCCACAGACCGTTAAAGAACTATATTCTAAAAATCTTGGTTCTGAGATTATAGGACCTGTTAAAGGAAGACCTATTTCAGAAGATTTACAAATCATTGTAGATAAAGAATGTGATGATTTATTTAAATCTATTATTACAAACACTGGCTTATCATTCGATATATATTCGGAACACGGCACTTATAACATCAACCACACTTCATCGCCAGAATATATTGCCGTAATTGACCCATTTGACGGGTCATCACTGTACAGAAACGGAATACCAGCAGAATGGTGGAGCGTATTTAGCATTTTCGATAATGATTTCAAACCTATATTAGGCAGAGCAATAGATATCGTTAGAAGCGAGTCGTACGAAGCAAAAAGTGATTCAGTATCAATGCAAACAATATCATCTGAATCCAAAATTACCATAAAACCTTCTTCTAAAACGTCTTTTTCTTCAAATGTTTGGATTGCTTCCTATCTGATGGACCCGTCTTATTTGACTAAATGGTATCCCTTGGTAGAAAACATACTAACTAAGTGGCCTGCAACAAAAATATGGCCAAATGGTGGCTCCTCTATTTACCCTTGGCTTTCCAGAGGTATTGTTGATGCGTATCTTATGGTAAATGAACCTAAGTCAGAAACAGACCCAGGTTTAAGTTTTGCTTATTTTTCCGGATATCCGATTTACGAAATAGATAACAACAATCAACTCATTCCATATCAATTTGTCCCACAGAACAACAACGAAAGAAGTAAAATACTATTAGCTTGCTGTACTGCCGAATTAGCACATGAAATAATAAATGAATGTAATATTATTTGAGATGATTTTTAATGACTATCAATAAAATTGAACGAAACGATTTTTCAAATAGACGAAAAACCTTAATGTCTCACAACATGGATGGTGCAACAATTATTGCTGCAGGTCATAATTCACCCCGTAATCATGATGTTAACCACCAATTTAGACAACAATCTGATTTTTGGTATTTTACTGGCTTCGAAGAACCTGATGCAGTAATGGTTCTTTTACCTAATGACACTAAACCCTACGTGATGTTCACAACCCCTTTCGATCAAACCTTCGCTATTTGGAATGGTCCTATGGAAGGTATAGAAGGGATACAAAATGATTATGGTGTTGACGCCGCATATTCAATTAAAGAACTTACGCATAAACTTCCCGAATTACTCAAAGGGTATACAAAATTATATTTTTCTATAGGACTCGATCCAATATTAGATCAAGTTATATCTAATATTGTGACTAGTAGAAGATCCGGAGCAGCTAGGGACGGCAACTATATAACAAACATAATCGACCCAAAACAAACAATCGACAATATGCGACTACTTAAATCACAAAATGAAATTAATTTATTAAAAACAGCAATCGACATAACAACAGACGGATTTAACAAAGCTCTAAATTTTACTAAACCTGGAAAATTCGAGTATGAAATCCAAGCAGAATTAGAAAAAGAGTTTCGTAAAGCTGGTTCTGTCAGAAATGGTTATCCATCTATTGTTGCTTCAGGCAACAATTCATGCGTATTACATTACACAAACAACAATTCCGAATTGAAAAATGGTGATTTGCTTCTAATTGATGCAGGAGCTGAAATGGATTATTACACGGCTGATATCACCCGCACATGGCCTATAAACGGTAATTTCACAGATTTACAAAAGGACATATACTCAATAGTCCTTGAAGCACAAATCAAAGCTATAAATGATGTTAAACCCGAAGCAACAATCGACTCGATAAATAAAACAACAGTTACAACTCTTACCGATGGATTAATCCAAATAGGTCTTTTAACCGGCAATACGGAAAAATTAGTTGAAGAAAAAGCATATCGCAAATATTACATGCATGGCACCTCACATTGGCTTGGAATAGACGTGCACGACGCTGGAGTCTATTCCAAAAATAATTCCTTTACAAAATTAAAGCCTGGCATGGTACTAACAGTTGAACCCGGATTGTACTTCAGTAAGTACATTGATGAATTACCACAAGAAATGAAAGGTATAGGTATTAGGATAGAGGATAATATACTCGTCACCAAAACAGGAAACATCAACCTATCACAAAAAATCCCAAAAGAAATTGATGAAATCGAACCCCTAATAGGAATATTAAGTTAGTTCAATTATCAAGCTAAAATATTGTACAGTTCTTTAAAAAGTGTGATTGATGAAGAAATTATTATAAAACCTACTATAACCTTCCTCATTGCCGTATCTTTCAATTGATTTGAAAACCATTTACCAGCCAAATATCCCAGCATCGATGGAAATATACATAAAGCTGTTATTTGGACGTGTTTAGTTTCTACTAACCCGGATAGTAAATAACCTAAGGCAGCTGTCCCATAAACGAAAAGTAAATATATAGATATATATCCTCGTACAAGGTTGATTTTTGAAAACTTAGGCAACAATATTGCAACTAAAACGGGAGTTCCCATGCCGGTTGAAGAAATAAGTGCCGCTACGGGAATTGAAATAAAATATATTATTTTATTTGATACTATATTAATAACTTTGATATTTGAAATTATCAGTATTGCCATAGCTATCACTACGCAAGAAATAACTATTGCAAGAATAGAACTTTCAATATTTTTTACAAATAATATACCAAAAGAGGTTCCAATAATTGCTGAAATCCCTAGAGGTATAATCGTATTCTTATCAATTTGATCCCTAGTTTCCCAAACTAATATCCCTGTTAAAATCACAGGCACACTAACAAGTACTATTACAACAGAGACAGGGTCTAGCACGAACAACAGTAAAGGACTTGCAGTTAACCCTAAACCAAAGGAAAGCGTCCTTAAAACGAAGGCTGCCAATGTCATTATTATCATAACCAAAAACAAATCTAAACTTATAATAATCCCTTCCCTTAGCTAATAAACCCAGCATTAAAGCATTAACAATTAATTGATAAATCATATACAACGAAATTTTTGCAATTCAATCGGTTGATTCAATTAAGCGTCTCAATATTACTACCTTGATTATTATTCTATCAAGTAACAAAATAGTAGAGATATGAATGAACAACAAATAAACCAAATATTGAACCATACCAGCGAAGTCCTTAGTTGTAATGAATGTGGCACAAAAATCCGTTACGGGGATTATGATTGCCCTCACTGTGGGAATGAACTGGATGATCAATTGAGAGAATGGGCTATAGAATTACTTACTAAATTAAACAAAAGTAATGAATCCTGAAGGAAGGTACCAAATTTGGAAATAGGTATAGACACAATACTTAGTGCAGAATCAATAGACATTGTCGAATTAGCTCCTGAAGTTGAAAAACTTGGGTTTGAGTCTATTTGGACTGGAGACCAACCAACATTACCAGTTAAAACAGAAAATGATGTGCCAAGAGAATGGGGAGATATACCGGACCCTTTGATAATGTTAGCAAGGGCGTCAGCAGTTACTGAAACCTTGAAACTAGGGACAGCTGTATACGTCGTAACCGAAAGAAATCCTTTGACAATAGCTAAAGAAATCGCTTCTTTAGATATGTACAGTAACGGTAGATTTATATTTGGTATTGGTACCGGCTCTATTAAAGAAGAGGCTATCCTTTTGAATTCTGACTTTGAACATAGATGGACACAGGCTAAAGAAAGTGTATTGGCTATGAAAGAGCTCTGGACCAAAGAACAAAGTGAATTCCATGGTCAATATTATGATTTCCCTCCAGTGTATTGCTATCCAAAACCAGTTAGTAAACCCCATCCTCCCATCCTTCTTGGGAGTATGATAGATAAAGTATTCGGTAGAATAATCAATTATGCTAATGGATGGATACCAATTGGTGTTGAACCAGACATAGTAAAAAAGGGTAGGGAAATACTAAATAAAATGTCTGATGAAGCTAATGTAGACCCCAAAGAGTTTAATATTACCGTATTGGGAGTAAATCCTAATAAAAAACTCATATCAGAATTTGAAAAAGCAGGCGCCGATAGAGTTACAATAAGTCTAAAAACGGATAACAAAATCAATAGTATTAAAGAACTCAATGAAATAGCGATTAAAGTGCTTTAGCCTAATTCATCAAAATCAACATCAACCATTATCTTCCAAGCAGTTTTGAAAGTCCTTCACCTTGCTCTTGACAATAACCGTAAATGGTCGTCAAATCCCACCCTATACAAAAATCGATTACTCCCATATCCATATAAGGTTTAGCTTCTTCCCATTCATTTATCTCAACTCTTGGACGTATACCTTTTTTGAGACAAGTATCTATGGTCAGTTTTTCTGCTTTTTTTATATCTGGATGATCATAATTTCCTGCAATTCCAATGCTCATAGAATAATCTCCAGGACCAAATTGGACCATATCCACACCCTCAACTGATAATATGGCATCAAGATCGTCTATAGCAGGTTTTTTTTCTATCATTATTGCTACAACACCTTCTTCGGTAGCTTTAACAAAATCTGGCAAATCGACATTGGGAAAAACATAACCCATATCCCTTGTCATTGATACCCCAGCTAAACCACCACTGTTAGGAGTCTCCGCTCTCATTCCTGCGACAGCTTCTTTAGCGTCGTCCACGCTACGAATATCTGCAAATAACAAATTTTGGATTCCTGATCCTACTGCTCTCTCAGCTTGAAATATTCTAGGTTCTTGGTCCAATTTAATCATAGAAGACATATGGTCAAATAAATCAACAGCTCTCCCAAAATTTTCTAACGAAAACAAATCGTATGGAGCATATTGACCGGTAAACTCTACGTAGTCCATCGAACCACTATGACCAATAACTTCTACTACCCCTGGCCAAATAGAATGCACATGAGTACCAATTGTTGGTTTGTCCGCTTTAATCAGTTCCCTTAAAACGTTCTTTCTTTCAGCAATACGATTTACCTTGGGCATTTTAAATTTCTCCAGTTTAATTAATTCTTATAGACTTGCAAAAATGAATTCAACTATCCAAAATCAAACAAGACACGCAAATAGTAACACAAATGTTTTTGGGGTATCACCTATTATTTGTGCTGTAAAAAGCACTTTATAGATTACTGTGAGGTTAATTAACTAAATGAGAATTATATTGATTAGACATGGCCAAAGCACAGGAAATACTGAACGTAGATTTCAGGGTCAAAGTAAAGATCCTAGGTTTCATCTGACTGAACTTGGAAAGCAGCAGGCTCGCAAATTAAAGCAACGTTTTATTAATGAAAACATAGCTCCTACACATATATATTCTAGCCCACTAAAAAGGGTAAAAGAAACAGCAGAAATCATAGCTGACGGAACAAATATTGCCATCCAATATTCAGATGATTTACAAGAATATGGACTTGGAATATTAACAGGAATGTCTATTGAAGAAGCCAGTAACAATTATAAAGAATCTGAATGGGAACAGCTTGAAATTAATGAGTATGGAACAGTAGAAGGGGCAGAAACAATAGAAGAAAAATTGAGGCGAGCTAAGGAAATAATTAACCGAGTAATAAGAGAGCACAACGATGAACATACAGTTTTCTTAGTTTGCCATGGGGGATTTTTGCAAGACGTTATAGCAAACATACTCGAAACGCCGAAACGGTGGCGTATAAGTATAAAAAATACAGCTATTTTTGACTTCTCAATAAAATTAGATGAATGGGCAAAAAAAGAATCATTTAAGACAAATAGGTTTTGGCAAATTAACAGTTTTAACGACCATACACATCTTTTGTAAAACCAAATTTAATCAAATACAACAATTGCTCTAGCAACTTTGCCTTGCTCTAAATGTTCAAAACCTTTGTTAATTTCTTCTAATTTCAATCTCATTGAAATCATTTCATCTAACATCAATCGCTCGTTCATATACAGGTTAGCGAGTTTAGGAAAGTCAATCCTAGGCCTACTCATACCATACGAAGTTCTAATTATTTCCCTATCACCCATTAGCAAGTGAAATGGCAATGATATTTCTTCTCCGAATGGAGTTTTGCCTAATAAAACAATCCTCGCGCCAGGTCGCGAAATTTCAAGAGTATGCTTTATTGAAATATTTTGTCCCGCAGCCTCTATGGCACAATCTACTCCTCTGCCAGCAGTTAAATCTTTTACAAACGAGGAAGGTTCTTCATCAAGCGAATTAAATGTATGAGTAGCACCCATATCAGCAGCTACCTTGAGTTTATCCGAGTTGATATCTATAGCTATAATCGTAGAAGCCCCACTTAAGCGTGCACCTTGAATCGCACTTAATCCTACAGCTCCACAACCTACTACTGCAACACTTGATTCAGGTCTAATTTTACCAGCATAGACAGCTCCACCATATCCAGTCATCACCGCGCAACCCAATAGAGCCGCCCTGTCAAGCGGGAAATCTTCCCGTACTGGAACCGCTCCTTGTTCAGGTATAACAGTATATTCGGCATGGGATGAAACCATACTGTAATGATATACAGGTTTATCGCCAATAAACATCCTAGGATTTTCGTCATATAGCAACCCCTTTGTTCTAACTTTAGTCATGGGTTCGCATAGGATAGGCTGTCCATTATCACAATAAAAACAGTGTCCACAATTAGGCTCCCATGAACACACAACATGATCGCCCGGTTTCAGTCTAGTTACACCATCTCCAATTGATTCAACTATGCCAGCACCCTCATGGCCAATTACAGCAGGTAAAGCTTGAGATTGAAATCCTTTCATCGTCTCCCAATCCGTATGACATAAACCACTAGCCGCAATCTTTATCCTCACTTCACCTGGGGCAGGTTCTTTTATGTTTACTTCTTCAATAGATAACTCCGATGGAGTTGAATGTAAAACAGCAGCTTTCATCTTCATTTTAGTTTGCCTCCAAAATAAATGTTCACATCTAACAACCAATTTTTGAATCAATGAAAAGCATTATATATTCAATCCAAAACAAATATACACAATAACTATCTATAACGTTCCAATTCATATTGAAATTGCTTGAATATCTATCCAAATCTATAGTCCAATACAATTAATCTAAAAACAAGTTAATTGAATGAATTATTATTAGCATTACCAGACCTTCAATTTTTGTATTTTAACTAAGCGAGGTTCAAATTGATTAATACCGCAAAACATATGATGCTAGAAGGTAAGCCAGCTATCGGAGCCGAAGTGGGACTAGGGTCAATAATTGCAACCGAAACTATGGCCTCAATAGGATGGGACTACATAATGGTAGACAACCAACATGGTAATTGGTCTGACCATATGAATTTAGATGCCTTTCGTAGCATAAAATTAGGTGGAAGTATTCCCATATCAAGAGTCAGGCACAATGAATACTCCGCAATTGGCAGGCTACTAGACCAAGGAGCATTGGGCATTATCGTACCAATGGTAAATACAGAAGAAGACGCAAAAACAGCCGTAAATGCAGTAAGATACCCTCCTTTAGGATCCAGGTCTAACGGTGCATACGGAGTTAAATATTTCGGCTCTGACTACCTTAAGCAAGCAAATGAAGAAATATTTCTAGCAGTACAAATAGAAACAAAATCTGGCTTAGAAAATGTTGACAAAATAATGGCTGTTGAAGGAATCGATGGTTGCTGGATTGGACCATCTGACTTAGCACTTTCTCTTAATGTAGAATTTGAAAGTAAAGAACATGATGATGCAATAATGAGAATTTTTGATGCATGTAATAAATCAAAGAAAATACCGGGAATTTGCTGTTTTAACACTCAAATGACTAAAAAATGGCTTTCTAAAGGCGCTTTATTTGTTACTTCTGGAGCAGATATTTCATTTATGATAGAAGGATCAAATGCAACTTTGAAAGAACTGGGACGATAATGAAGTTGTTTTTCTATAAATTATTTTTTGGAGTTATTAAGTGAAAGGTAAAGAATTAGTAGCAGAAATATTGAAAAGAGAAGGCGTTGAATTTTTACCATGTTATCCAGCACAGGAATTAATTGACCCTTGTGCAAAATTAGGAATAAAACCTATTGTATGTAGACAAGAAAGAATGGGCATGGCTATCGCTGATGGTTATAGCAGAATAAATAACGGCAATAAAATTGGTGTTTTCACAATGCAACGAGGGCCAGGATCAGAAAATGCTTTCCCTGGTGCTGCACAAGCTTATTCGGATAATTCACCAATATTAATTTTACCTGGCGGCGAAGACACACATCAAACCGGTATATCTCCAGTATTCAGTCCTTCTGAAAACTACAAAAATATAACCAAATGGAGTATTCAAGCAAATCACGTTGAAAGAATACCGAATTTATTGAGGAAAGCATTTTATGAACTTAAAACAGGCAAAGGAAGCCCGGTTCTAGTTGAAATACCGATTAATATACTCGAGACAGAATATAAAGAAGAGATTAGTTATTCACCACCGACAGGAAACAAAATAAGCCCGGATTCTAATGAGGTAAGAGAAGTCGCGAAATTTTTGATTTCGAGTAATACCCCAGTAATCCACGCTGGTCAAGGATGTCTTTATGCTGAAGCTTGGAATGAACTCCAAGATATAGCTACACTTCTAGATGCGCCTGTAATGACTACTAATACTGGTAAAAGCGCATTCCCGGAAAACCATCCACTTTCATTAGGTGCTGCTGGCAGATCAGTAACAGGCCATGGGTTCAAATTCATGCAAGAATCTGATGTGATATTTGGAATAGGATGTAGCTTTTCAAAAACATTTTATAATCCACAAATACCTGCAAACAAAACCATAATACACTCCACAAATGATGCATTTGATATCAACAAAGATCAACAGTCTCATATGGGTTTAGTTGGAGACGCTAAGTTAACGTTGCAATTGCTAATAGAGGAAATTAAAAGCCTAACCGATGGCAAAGGTAGAACAAAAACCAGAAAAGTTAAAGATGAAGTCTTAACTGCAAAAACTGAATGGCTATCTAAATGGAATAACCAATTATACTCCGATGAAATTCCATTAAATCAATATAGAATAATAAACGACTTAATGGCTACCGTAGATCGCGAACATACTATAATTACTCACGATGCAGGGAGCCCAAGGGATCAACTTGTTTCTATGTGGGAATGTGTAGCACCTCGAACATATATTGGATGGGGGAAATCTACTCAGTTGGGATTTGGTCTAGGAGTAATTATGGGAGCTAAATTAGCTAAACCAGATTATACCTGTATCAATATAATGGGAGATGCTGCAATTGGCATGGTCGGGTTGGACATCGAAACGGCAGTTAGAAACAATTTAGGTATTATTACAATTGTGTTTAACAATGGCATTATGGCAATCGAAAGTGATCACATGCCCTATGCTGCAAAAACTTATGATGCGATAAGACAAGACGGAAATTATGCCGAAATAGCTAAAGCTTTAGGAGCATGGTCTAAAACAATAAAATCGCCTGACGAAATCATACCATCAATCAAAGAAGCTATAAATGTTTCGAAAACAGGTCAACCGGTTTTATTAGATTGCCACGTTAAAGCTGGGTTCGACTTTTCAATACATAAATATTGAATCAATAACAGATTAATTTGTACGACCCCGCCTTAAACCTTTACCTGGTAGAGCACCGGTGTTTTCCCCATTATCAATAACAACTTGACCATTTACAATTACGTAAGGTATACCTAACGGGTATTGTTTAGGGTTCCATTTGGTAGCTGGAGCTTTAACTTCATCAGCATGGAATATTACAACATCAGCTTTCATTCCATCCCTTAACATTCCACGATCTGTCATTCCTAATCTTTGAGCAGGGAATGAGGTCATTTTCCTTATTGCCTCAGGTAAAGCAAGTTGCTTTTCAGCCCTAACAAATTCTGCTAATACAACAGGGAAACATCCATAACTTCTTGGACTTGGGAATTCACCAAGCAATATGGCATCGCTTGCTATCATACCAGAAGGATGCGATACAAAATCTGGCAAAGTTTGTTCATTAGTACCTAAAGCAACTACATTTACTCCAAGATTTTCTTCAATCAATAAATCAAACAACGCTTCAGCGGGCTCTTGATTTCTCATATGCGCTATATCATTCAATAACCTTCCATCGTATTGCTTATTACTTTTATTTTTGAAATTTGTTAACCACGAACTATATGTCCATTCATCAGATAGCTCTTTCTTCATTTTTTGTCTCTGGCCTTTATCTTTTAATCTTTCCATCAAAGATTCAGGACCTCCATCTTTTGACCATTTCGGTAAAGCTATTGTTATCGCAGTACTAGAGTAAGGGTATGTGTAGCAATCAAAAGTAACATCCATTCCTTTCGCTCTGTTATCATCAACTAGGCCTAAATAATCTAGATGACTAAGAACACCCTGACTTCCTTGACGATAATGAGTCAAATGAACTGGTATGTCACTTCTTTTACCGATTTCAATCGCTTCTTCCCAAGGCGCTAGTAATCCCTGAGACTTGAGACTTGCACGTGTATGCGTGTGATAAAACCCATTAAATCTTGCACTAACCTTACAAAGTTCGATTAATTCATTTGTGTCAGCATAAGCTCCAGGAGGATAATCCAATCCTGTTGAAAGAGCCCATGCTCCTTCCTCTAATGATTCACGTACCACAGATTTCATGTTATTCATCTCATCTTTGGTAGCAGGCCTATCATTCCATCCTACTCCCCAAATCCTGACCGGCCCGTTACCAAGTATGTAGGCGATATTAATCGCTACTGAGTTATCATATTTACTAAGCAACTCTGACACTGTTAGCCAATCAGCAGGTTTGGGAGGGTAACCATTAGCTCCCGAATCTAACCAAATATATCTCTGCAATTCTTCTTTGGTTTTGAATGGGGCATGAGACATACCGTCGATTCCAACCAGTTCAGTTGTAACACCTTGTCTTACCTTTGGATCATGGTGAGGTTCACTCATTATTGTTAAGCCTGCATGGGAATGTAAATCGATAAATCCTGGAGATACAACATGCCCAGAAGCATTTATAACCCGATTCGCTTCAATCTCAGAGGTATCTCCTCTATGTAAATAAACTTTGTCACCATCAATCAAAACACTCGCATAAAATCCTGGATTGCCACTTCCATCTATTACTAAACCATCTTTTATATGAATATCAATCATCTAATCCATTCCTCCACTATCAAACTAAATTTTTAATTCCAATCTAATCAACTGACCATAATTGGGCTTGAGCCCAATTCACCTTTATTGTGCACTTTTCCGATTATCTCGGCAGTATCGGTCCCAAAGCACAGTAATTTATCGAGTAGAACTGGCGATTTTTCTTCAGGAATTGAAATCAATAGCCCTCCTGAAGTCTGAGGATCGCAGAGTATTACCTTAAAAATATCATCGACACTTTTGTCCCACACAACTGAATCACCAATATATTCTAAATTATGATAAGTACCACTTGGAATCATACCTTCTTCAGCTATTTTTATCACATTTGACATTAATGGTATATTTCCAGCAATTATTTCTACCTGAACACCACTAGCAACAACCATGTTATTCAAATGTCCAAGCAACCCAAATCCAGTTATATCGACACATGCATTTACACCTACATCCTGCATGATCTCACTGGATTTACTATTTAATTGTTTCATATATTTTATGCAACCATTCATTATTGAAGGTTCTATCTGTCCAGCCTTACCAGCGGTGGTAATAATCCCAGTCCCAATTGGCTTAGTAAGAATAAGAACGTCGCCCGGCTTAGACCCAGAATTAGTAATTTCTAAACCCGGCTTAATTATTCCAGTAACTGCAAGACCATATTTAGGTTCATCATCAGTAACTGTGTGGCCACCTACAATAATCAATCCTGCTTCACGAGCCTTGCTCGCACCACCTTCAATAATCTTTCCTAAAATATCCTTGGATAATTCTGCCGGGAATCCTACAATATTCATTCCTAATAACGGCTTCGCTCCCATGGCATATACATCACTTAACGCATTTGCTACCGCTATTTCACCATAATCACTTGGATCATCGACAATAGGCGGAAAAAAATCGACAGTTTGTACCAGGGCAACATCATCTGACATTTTATAAACGGCAGCATCGTCACCAGAAGTATGCCCTATTATCAAATTAGGGTCATTAATTATAGGTAGATGACGCAGAACTTGCGTCAGTTCTTTTTGATTAAGTTTGGCAGCTCAACCAGCGCAGTTGGAAAGACTAGTCAATTTGAATTCGGATGACTTATCAGTCAAAATAACCCTCCTTTATTTTCAACACCTCAATTATATTGATAAATGGCTAATTCCATTTTCGGATACATTAATAAAAGAGTCTATAGCTCCAGATACTTTAAAACCACTTGATGAGTACAATTAACTTGACCTTTCTGTCTATATACTAAACAATTAACATCTTATTGAAACACCAATAGATTAACTGTTTATACTCTTTCAAGCAAAACTTGAATCCGCAACATACACAGAATGAAACCTGACAAAAACAATTATTTATGGTCGATATTGATGGCGATTGCGCTATTGATAACACTCCTACCAATCTCAAGCTATATCGCTGCTATCAGCCATATCAAAAATGAATGGGCTCTAAACAATTCGGAATTGGCAATTATATATTCTTCTTATTTGGGAGGATACGCTGTTTCAGCTTTGATAATAGTGCCATTAACAGATAAGGCTAACCGAAAAACTGTACTGATTATTTCAGCTATAATTTCAGTTATTACACACATCCTCTTTAGCGCTGTATCAGACAATCTGTTGACTGCTTCAATCATTCGATTATTCGCAGGTGCAGGTTATGTTGGGATTTATATTTCTGGACTGAGGATTATTTCAGAACAATTCGACGAAAATAATAGGGGTAAAGCAATAGGGTTATTTGTGACAAGCCAATATTTATCTCACAGCGTATCGCTTGGTATAACAGATTTGTTAATCAATAGTTTGTCAGATTGGAGATTTGGATATTCTATAATCTCTATAGCATCCGCAACAGGTATAATTTTATTCTTTTTTCTAACTATTAAAATCAAACAATCACACCTAGTAAATCCAGATGATTCTGGTTTAAGTATTAGAAGAGACAAAAACATTATAAGAATCATAATTAGTTATTCAATTCATGCTCTAGTTCTGTATTCTATTCGTGTATGGAGTCCAGTATTTTTGAATTCTAGCTTTGCTGCTAGTTCCAGTGACATTTTCAACAAGGTGTCAGGAAACACCATCGCTTCTATAGCTTTCGCAATTGCAGCTATAGGCCCTCTTTTAGGCGGTGTTTTTGCCGATAGGTTTGGAATCGTTAAATCAACTTCTTTAATAGTGGCCATTTGTGCTATATCAGGATTTCTTTTCGGCCTTGTTGAATTGACGAATATTATGCCGATTTTGATATTTTTACTTATCGTATATGCCTTCTCCGCCTCTGCAGACTCATCAATTTATCAAATGGGCATAATTAATGTAACGAAAAATAATAAACTTGGACAAAGTTTAGGAATCCAATCATTTGCGGGTTTAATGAGTGGATGTATCGGACCAATAATAATTGGATTTATTACAGATGTGACAACAGACGACTATCAATGGATAATAAGTTTCTCTCTTCTAGGATTCTTATCACTTTTATCTCTAATAAATATAAACAACTTATCAATTCCGAATAACAAATCTAACCAAAGGTGAATTATGAATAGCAAAATACTGCTTATAGATGATTACCATATCGACAAAAGAACAGGGCTTAATAGAATCATAAATCCAGGGGCCAAAGTTGAACACCCAGTGCTGGTGGCTGACCAACCATGGGAAGCCATAAACCAAATGGGGGGAACAGTCACTAAAGAAGAGTCTTTATATCGCATGTGGTACGACAGTTGGGTACATAACACTCAACACAATGGATATTCTAGCTTGTACGCAGAAAGCGATGATGGAATAAATTGGATTAAACCTAACTTAAAAAAATACAAGGATTTTAATGGAAATATAAATAATAACATCTATTTGAACAGAATATCTTTAAGAGAAAATACGATTTCACCGCCACCCGATGTGGAACAGGACCATAACAAAAACATCTTATATACACCACATTTAGGCAAAGGTAAAACATATACAATGATTGCATACGAATATGGCCGTACAGCTTATGGACCATATGACGGCTATTATCTTGCTTATTCTGACGATGGAATCAACTGGACAGATGGTCCAATAGAACCAGTGATACCTGGACATGCAGATGTAGGGTGGTTTATGTATGATGGGCAAGATAAAAAATTTAGAGGCATAGTTAAACAATATCTGAACATAAGAGGCTATAGCAGGCGGTCTGTGTTATGGACTGAAAGTAAGGATGGTTTAGTGTGGACATTACCAAAACCTGCCGTAATACCTGATGAAATTGACGATTCATGGGGTAAGGGAGATCCAAACAGATTCAGCCAATTCTATGGTATGCCAATATTTAGATATGACTCAATTATATTAGGATTCTTAGAAAATTTTAGGACAACGGATGGGCATATTTCTAGAGATGGATTTACATTCCCAGAACTAGTATCAAGCCGTGACGGTAAAGTATGGCAAAGAGTTGGAGACAGGTCTCCAATAATAGAACGCGGAGATCCAGGAGAATGGGATTGGGGCAGCGTTACCATAGGTAATTCCGTAATTGTAGAAAAAAATGAAATAAAGGCATATTACACTGGTAGAAACGACACACATGCCCACACAACAATAAAAGAAGAAGCAATTACTGGGTCCATAGGATTAGCAACATGGCAAATTGACCGTATGGTTGGTTTAAAAAGTACAACTGATGGAACCTTACACATCAATAATATATCTGCTCTTAAAAACCTGCATATAAATGCTGATGCAAGACATGGCGCTATACGGGTCGAACTATCATCTGCTGGAACCGTTATATCCGGCTTTGAACTTGACAACTGTTTAGAAATTAAAGGTGATTCCACTGACCATCTAGTTCAATGGTCCAGATCTCCTACAACGGTTCTTAAAAAAGTCGATATGAAGATAGTTTTCAAAAATGAAACAGAGATTTTCTCTTTATGGTGGACATGACAAGTCAACCTTGTAAATTTATGAATATGCAAATATATTTAATTTAGAATCAAAAAGGAATAATTGAATGGATAAAGTAACTGCAACTGCATTAAATGATTTAAAACATCAAATCACAACATCCACCTCTAAATTTATAGCAGATAAATCATACACCGAGATAAAGGCGGATGGCCCAAATCCTATGGAATTACTATTGGCAGCTCTTGCTACCTGAGTATCAATGACTATTCTCCTGTATTGTCGGAGAAAAAATTGGGATTTAATCGGAATTTCAGTAACATGTATTCTAGATGAAAATCATGCTCGTATTTTAAATAAAACTGAACAAGAACAAACGGCTATTGGCACTATATCGGTTACAATAAATTTAAAATCTAATCTGGGTCCAGATCAAATATCCAAAATCGAAAATATATCAGCAAAGTGTCCAGTGCACAAAGCTCTAGAACGAAGCTATGATATAAGCCATAAGATTGAATCATAAAATCTAAATCGATTAGCCAGATTCATTAAAAGATGTCCAATCTTCCAATATTTCATCATCATGGGGAAATGGCATATCAGGCAAGGAGTCAGGACTAAAATACCCTATATCTAACACCTCATGATTCGGCTCTAGACTTCCTCCCAACACTTCCGCCCCATATGCTAAAAGTACCAATGGTCTTAAAGCACTTGAATACACTCCAATCAAAAAGTTTATTTTAATATCAATGCCTGTTTCCTCTTTCACTTCTCTAAGAGCAGCAGATTCAACCGACTCTCCTTTATCAACATATCCCGAAGGAAAACTCCATTTACCCAATGCAGGTTCTATCGCACGTTTCACTAACAACAATTGCTTAGAATTAGATACGAGAACTACTACAGCTAACTTAGGATCTTCAAATATATATTTGTCGCAAGTATTGCAATAATGTTTATCAACCAAATTTAATTTTTTTACTTCAAGGATAGTACCGCACCAATGACAATACCTTCGATTAACATCTATCATTTGTTTATACGTCCTAATTAGAGGCTAATTTAAATATCGAATTCTTTCTTTATCAAGTCTCTCATAGAGAAGTTTAATTGACTACACTAATACACCGAACATATAATTTCGTCATCTTGAATCACAATTAATGCTTAGGAAGGCAAACTATTAAATGAATATAAGACAAAACAAAATCAAACATAAATTATCCAATGGGGAAATTGCTACAGCGGTAATGACTCCAATGCCAATCACAGCTGATTTAATCGAATACATGGGTCCATATGGATTTGATGGAGTTTGGATAGAAACAGAACATGCCGCTATTGATTTTGCTGAGATTCCAGACATGACTAGAGCGGCTGATTTATGGAATATGACATCTATTGTTAGACTTAATTTAAACCTACCTGGAGTAATATATAGAACTTTAGACGTGGGAGCGCAAGCGATCGTTATGCCCCACGTTGATACCAAATTACAAGCAGAGGAAGTAGTAAAAGGAGCCAAATTTCATCCATTAGGAGCGAGAGGCAACTACACTAGTCGACAAGGCATAGGCGTGGAAAATTTCGCACAAAAAGCCAATGACGAAACCATGATTGTCGTTTTAATTGAAGATATAGTAGCAGTCAATAACTTAAATGAAATATTAGAAGTAGACCATATTGACGTATTTTACGTCGCTCCCGGAGACCTTGCACAAAGTATGGGATTACTAGGTCAAGCGAATCATCCTGAAGTACTAAAAACAGTTGATAACGCACTCATCCAAATCCAAGATGCCGGCAGGATAGCTGGTACGTTGGTAAACGACAACAACGTTGAATCTTATCTGGAGAAAGGTGTGAAATTCGTAACCACTTCAATAGCTCCTTGGCTTGAAAAAGGAGCCAAAGATTTCTTAGAAGCGTGTAATAAATAACTGTTTAGTGTGATTTGGTTAATATCTTGTCTAAATCAAAATACATATCGCAAAATATAAAAGATAAATTTTCTCAGACTGATACAACTGTCTTAGATAAAATTATAAATATTACATCTCAAAAAAACATTAAGTGCTATTTGGTTGGAGGCGCCGTTAGAGATATTATCCTAGGCGAAAGACCCAAGGACCTCGACTTCGTAGTAGAAAAAGAAGGCGAGACCATATCAAGCGAAATTGCTTTAGCAATTAATGGAGAAGTTTTAAACAATTCAGAATTTGGAACTTCAAAGTTATCTGTAAAAAAATCTATATACGACATAGCAAATTCGCGCAGTGAATTTTATGCTCATCCTGGGGCACTACCTAAAGTCACAAAAAATTCAATTGACAAAGATCTATGGAGGAGAGACTTTTCAATTAATGCTATCGCTTTTGAATTAACCGATAATAAATATTGGCAAATTCTCGACCCAACTGGGGGCGTAGCTGATATATCAAATGGAACAATCAGAGTCCTTCACGATAAAAGTTTTGTAGATGACCCAACACGTATATTTCGTGCAGTAAAATACTCAATAAGGTTTGGATTTTCAATCAATGAAAAAACTAAAAGACTAATTGGAAACAGTATAAAATCCAACCATATCAACAAAGTTAGCGGGAACCGTATTTTATCTGAAATATCTCAAATATTAGAAGAAGACAACATTAAATCAAACATTCAATTACTTTCTTCATTAGGTGCATTTTCTTCTATCCATCCTAATTTCAAAATAGAGGAAGCACTTTTTGACAAATTAAATCAACTTAATCAGTCTGATAAACAAGATAAATCAATGTTACTATCCTTGCTTTTTTCTGATATCAAATCTGAAAACATAGATGAAATTTGTCAAAGATTGGATATAAACAGGAAAACTTCTCAAATCCTACATGATATCCAAACAATTAAACAAAATATAAATGCTTTGTCCAAAAATACAATTATAAACAGTGAATTAATGATGTTACTAGATAAATTGAACATACAAGCTCTATCCTCTATGCAACTAATCAGCAAAAACGAAACGCTGGGTAAAAATTTATCTAATTTCATTGACAACCTACGTTTTATTGAACCCAAAATAACACCAAATGAAATAATTTCTATAGGCGTCCCTCCTGGTCCACAGATTGGAAACCTGTTAACTGATATCAGATTCGCAGTGGCAGATGGAATTCTAAAAACACTAGACGACGAAAAGCGTTTTGTTGTAAATAAAATGAAATAGCTTTTAATTACCTGTTACAGACCTACTTTTACCCGCTAGATGGGCCAGAAGTATTTCCGCGTACTGTCATTGATATTGGATCCAGTATTTGATTTAAGTCAGCCTCTGGAATATCTGTTTTTAACATGGCTACTTCCATAATGGTCTTTCCAGTTTGTTGAGCTTCTTTAGCTATTAATGCTGCAGCATCATAACCAATGTGAGGCACTAGAGTTGTAGCTATGGCTAATCCATTCTTAACCATGTCTGGACCTTTGGAAGTAGAAGTTATTCCACTTATGCACTGCGAGGCAAAGTTACCAGATACAGAAGACAAAATATCAATAGATTCCAATAAATTGTATCCAGCAATAGGCATCATCACGTTTATTTCAAAATTCCCCGATTGGCCCGCTATAACAATTGTCTGATCGTTACCAATTACCTGTGCCGCTACTTGGCAAACCGACTCTGGTATTACAGGGTTAACTTTACCGGGCATTATAGAACTACCTGGCTGTACAGCTGGCAATTCTATTTCTCCTATTCCAGCTCTCGGCCCAGATCCCAACCATCGAATATCATTAGCAATTTTCATCAAACTAACCGCCAAAGTTTTTAAAGAACCACTACACTCCACTAAAGCATCGAGTGTACTTTGAGCCTGAAAATGATTATCAGTTTCTTTTATATTTATTGACAAAGAATCGCTCATAACTCCACATACTTTACTTGCAAAATCTAAATGTGTATTAACACCAGTACCTACAGCAGTACCACCAAGAGCTACTTCTGAAATTCCCAGAGATGACTGGTTGATTCTTTCAATAGATTTATTTATTTGGCCAACGAACCCTTCAAATGTCTGGCCAAGAGTTATTGGAGTTGCATCTTGTAAATGAGTCCTACCAGTTTTTACTACACTCATAAATTCAATTGATTTTTTACTCAATTCATTTCTCAAAATCTCTAATGAAGGAATTAATTGTGTTTTTATCCCCAATAAAGCAGATACATGTATAGCCGTGGGAATAACATCATTTGATGATTGCCCCATATTGACGTGATCATTAGGATGCACAGGAATTTTGCTTCCAATAGTACCTCCCAATATTTCAATAGCACGGTTGGATATTACTTCATTAGCATTCATATTAGTCGAAGTCCCAGAACCGGTTTGAAATATATCAACAACAAACTGACCATCAAATTTGCCATCTGAAACTTCTTGGGCAGCAGAGATTATCGAAGAAGCAATTTCTTCATTTATTAGACCTAATTCACAATTAACCTTTGCGGCTGCACCCTTAATAAGTGCAATTGCCTTTATAAAATTCCTAGGAAATCTCAGGGTGCTTATAGGGAAATTTTCTACTGCTCTCATTGTTTGAGCACCATAATATGCATCATGGGGCACATTAAACTCCCCCATGGAATCTTTTTCAATTCTAAACGACTTATTCGAACTCATCATAATCTCCTAAAACTGACATTTATAACCTTAATATCTGATATAAATTATTTTATTTATTGATTCTAATTTAAATAATAACTTAAATTCATCACTGACCCAAATTAAAATCAAAATCGAATATTGTTATATGTAGCATTTATCAACCTTCACCTGATAACATTTTATTGTTAAACATTTCGCAAAAATAAAATAATTTATTAAGAGTACAAATTGTAATGAGAACAATAGATTTTAGAAGCGACACACAAACTTTACCTAGCCCTAACATGCTAAAAGCAATACAAATAGCAAAACTAGGTGATGATGTCACACATGAAGATCCTACAGTAAATGACCTCGAAAAATTCGGAGCAGAATTGCTTGGCAAAGAATCTTCTGTGTTGGTATCAAGTGGTACCATGGGCAATCTAATTGGCGTCCTCATACATTGCAATAGAGGAGAAGAAGTGATTGCAGGAGCACTATCACATATCTGTAGAGGGGAAGCTGGAGGTATTTCTGTATTAGGTGGGGTAGCAATACAACCAATAAATACTGCTCCTGATGGTTCTTTGGCTATTGAAGATATCGAAGCTGCAATAAAACCAGATGACTATCACTTCCCAATTACTAAATTAATAAGTGTAGAAAATACACACAACGCGACTGGCGGAAAACCATTGACGGCATCTTACATGAATAAAGTACGATTATTAGCACAAAAACATAGCCTTAAAATACATGTTGATGGGGCAAGGCTATTTAATGCAGCGATAGCACTTGAGACTCCAGTTAAAGAATTGGTACAAGACGCCGAAACAGTATCAATCTGTCTTTCAAAAGGACTAAGTGCTCCGGTAGGATCACTTTTATGTGGGTCTGAAGAAGATATCGCAAAAGCTAGAAGAATAAGAAAAATGTTAGGTGGAGGTATGCGACAAGCAGGAATTATTGCCGCTGCTGGTAAAATTGCTTTAACTGAAATGGTAGAAAGACTAGCAGAAGACCATAGTAATGCCCGTAAATTAGCTTTAGGCCTAGCTGAAATAAATGGCATAGAAATTCAACCAGAAGAACTTCCAACAAATTTAGTGTTTTTCAAAGTTCCTGAAGGTCGTTCCAAAGAATTTGCAACTAAATTAGGGCAAAAAGGTATCAAAGTAGGGGAAAGAGAAGATTCGAGGTGGAGACTAGTAACCCATTACGGTATTACGTCCGACGATATTGATTATTCTCTGGAAGTTATTAATAACGTATTCAGTTAATTTTCTTCTACGATAACAAATCAAGGCCAACATAATGCGTATTCTCATATCAAATCCTAAGTTTAGGCTTGTGTGGATTTCATGGCTGCTAGGTACCTTAATTGGAAATGCAGTCCAAATGACTCAAAGTTGGCTTGCACTAGATTTAACCAACTCAGCTTTCTGGGTTGGCACACTAGCTGGATTCACTGGTATTGCATTCATAATATTCTGTACTTTTGGAGGAGTATTAGCTGATAAATTCAAGCGGCTGAAAATTTTATTATTTGGATACACCGCAGTATCTATACTCTTCTTTTTTATGGCGCTGTTAATTTCTTTAGAATTAATGTCAATTACCATTCTAATTATCCTTTCAATAGTGATGGCATCTTTAGAAGCACTAAAACTACCTTCATATCTATCTGTAATCGCCGATCTAGTTGATAAAAAATCATTACTAAATGCTAACGCTAGCAATTTTATAGCTATCGGTACTTCGGGTATAATAGGACCTGTAATCGCAGGGCAACTAATAAAGTATTTCGGTATGGACTATGTATATTACTTCGGATCTTTAGTTTATATCTTAATTAGCATCGCATTAGCCCATCTTGCATTTAATTACACCCCTCCAAAAGTGTCGAGCAAAGAAAGTGTGTTTGAAGCAATAAAGAACGGGGTTTTATATTTAAAAAACGAAAAATTGCTACGATTATTAATTGGAATGATGATTTTGAGCGAAACACTTGGTTGGACCCATATGCCTATGATTTCAGTTATAGCAAGGGATTTCCTTGGCATGAAATCACAAGGACTCGGAAATTTATTGGGATTTGGATTTGGCGGGATGTTAATCAGCACTAGCATAATCTCAATTACCGGCATAAAAATACGTCCTGACATATTCGCTACTATTGGTTTTATTATTTTTGCAACTTGTTTATCTGTTTTTGCAATTAACACACAGACTTGGCTAAGCTTTTTATTATTATCATGCGGTTATGGATTCTACGTTATATTTGAAACAGTGACTCATACAACTATCCAATCAACTGTCCCAAATGATATGAGAGGGAGAATCGTAAGCATACAAACTACCACATGGGGATTATCTGCATTCGGAGGATTTCCCTTAGGTATAATCTCAAACCAAATAGGCGCTAACTATGCCATAGCTTCAAGCAATGTTTTGTTAATTATTTCAGGCTTAATATTAGGTGTTATTGTCATAAAGTCAGGAAGATTAAAAAAATTGGCTATAGATGAATCAAAGAATTGATTTCAATTGAATTTGTCAGTTCCCCATAATTTCTCAAGCCATTTTTTCACTTGTGCTTCCGAACCTTGATCAGAAGGGTAATAAAATCCCTTAGTGGTTAATTCTTCAGGAAGATTTAGCATTTCAGCGAAATTATTTTCATAGTTATGTGAATATTTGTATCCTTTACCATAACCCATCTTTTTCATTACCGATGTAACAGCATTTCGTAAATGGAGAGGGACTGGCTTATTGCCAGTTTTATCCACCTCATTAATTGCAGCATCTATAGCCAATTTAGCACTATTGCTCTTTATTCTAGTAGCCAGAAAAATCGTAGCATGAGCCAACGGGTATTTACCTTCAGGCATGCCTACTAAACTAACTGCTTGTTGCACAGCTACAGCAACTGAAATAGCATATGGGTCAGCCAACCCTATATCTTCAGATGCTAAAATTACCAACCTACGAGCTATAAAGACTGGATCTTCTCCTCCTTGAATCATTCGTGCCAACCAATATATGGCAGCATCAGGGTCTGAGCCACGTATAGATTTTATGAATGCAGATATAATGTCGTAGTGCAGGTCCCTATCTTTGTCATAATAGTAGTCAGTTTTTGAAACAACATCTTTCACAACATCTAAAGTGATTATTTTTGTTTTTCCAGTGGACAATCCGCTAACATAAAAAGCCATTTCTAAAATGTTTAGAGTTGACCTCGCATCGCCATTAGATACCCCAACAAGAAAATCTAACGCATCGGGATGTATATCCACCGATTCTGACCCAAAACCTCTTTCTACATCATTAATTGCATTCATTATGACATTTTTAATATCAATTTCTGTCAAACTTTCTAATGTAAATATTCTTGCTCTAGACAAAAGTGGCGCGTTAATTTCAAAAGATGGGTTTTCCGTAGTAGCTCCAATCAAAACTACTGTCCCATCCTCTACCGAAGGTAAAATAACGTCTTGTTGAGCTTTATTAAATCTATGTACTTCGTCAATAAAAAGAACAGTTTTAACACTATATAAAGTAAATCTTTCATTTGCTTCGAAAATAGACCGTCGTAAATCAGAAACACCAGATTCAACAGCGCTTAACGAATCAAAATGATATTCAATCAACGATGATATTAATAAAGCTAAAGATGTCTTGCCTGTACCTGGTGGCCCCCAAAATATCATTGATTGTACTCTTCCTGACTGTATCATCCGCCTCAATGGACTATTTTTCCCAACCAATTTAGTTTGACCAACAAACTGATCGAAATTTCGTGGCCTCATTTTTGAAGCTAATGGCTCTCTATGCTGTTTGTTTTTTTGATTGCTGTGACTAAAGAGATCCATATAATTTATCCATGTTAAGCTGATTCAGTATATTAACTCAAAATTTTTGAAATTATCGATATTAAAACACCATCGTATTTAGGCAAAACTGTCCTTGGATCCAAAAGTACCATGTCATTTTCTATTCTGGTAATTACTGGGGGATTAGATTTTCTTAGCAAGTCAAAAATCATTTTTGACTTTTCCTCTCCTGGTATAGCCAATAACCACGTTGGCAAAGTCTCCCCAGGCATACTACCACCACCAATCGTAGAATACCCTTTGACAACTTTTAATGATTTCCCAATCGATTTTTGCAAATGTATACTACGCATCCTTAAGTCGGATTCTGTCTGACTAATCATTTTTAACACTGGTATTTGTTCTAAATGATTTTCTTGTATATAGTGCAAAAGAGTGGTAGTTAACCCTGCAAGATTAACCTTATCAATTCTAATTGCACGATATAGTGGATGGCGATTTAGTTTTTCAATTACGTCTTTTTTGCCAGCAATAATACCGCATTGCGGTCCTCCTAATAGCTTATCTCCCGAAAACATTGCTATCTCAACTCCGTTAATAATACTTTCTTTGGGAGTTGGTTCTGGAGGTAACCCAAATTGAGTGGTATCAACAAAGCATCCACTACCCAAGTCGTGTATCACCGGGATCCCTTTTTCAGCACCTATATTTACTAATTCGGTTATTGTAGGAGAATGAACAAATCCAGTTTGCTTAAAATTGCTGGCATGAACTACTAATATAGCACCAGTATTTTCAGACACCGCATTCAAATAATCTTTTGCATATGTTCTATTTGTAGTGCCAACTTCTACTATTTTGGCATTACTTAATTTCAATACGTCGGGAATCCTAAAGCCACCTCCTATTTCAACCGATTCACCCCTTGAAACAATTACTTCTTTATTGCTAGAAATCGCGGCCAAAGCCAATAACATAGCTGATGCATTATTATTTACTACTGTAGAAGCTTCTGATCCTGTCAATTGGTTAATTAATGTTGAAACAAAATTTTGCCTTGACCCTCTTTTACCGTGCGACAAATCATATTCTAAATTAGTGTAATCCCCAGCTGCCACACTCATTGAATTTATCGCGGAGGCACTCAGGGAAGATCTGCCTAAATTAGTATGTATCAAAACACCAGTTGCATTAACTACAGCCACAGGAGAATAATTCCATTTTTCCTCTGCCAAGTTTTTTGTATTAGATACAATTAATTGCAGTGATGGCTCTAATTTTTCTGCCAATACATCTTTTCTAATATCACTAACAATGTTTCTGACCAAATCAGAAACATTATTTAACGAATATCTATGAATTAATTCAACAATTTCGGGGTGTTCCAAAACCTTATTTATTGAAGGTATATCTCTGATTTTCTTTGCCATTGGTAAAAGTCCATTACAATTATAATTCCACTTGTGATGCTTAAAACGTCATTATAATACAAACGATTACTATCGATGCAATATTGACCGACTTTATATACGATTGTTAAAATTCGAGGATGCATTTACATTTCCAAAATATAATCAATACCGGATAATTTAATGTTTGCGATAGGCTTAACAGGTGGAATAGGCAGCGGTAAAACTGAAGCTTGTAAAATTTTATGCGAGCTAGGTGCTAAAACAATTAATGCTGATACGTTTGGGCATTATATTTATGAAAAAAACACCACAGCATGGGAAGAAATAGTCAAAGAATTTGGAAAAACCATTTTAGATAAAGAAGGTAATATAGCCAGGCCAAAACTTGCAAAGCTAGTTTTCTCTTCTAAAAACAGATTAGATAAATTGAACCGTATTTGTCATCCTAAAATTAAAAATCTTGTAATAAAAAAACTAAATCAATTTAGAGTAGATCAAGTGGAAGTAGTAGTAGTAGAAGCAGCAATATTGATAGAAGCGAATTGGAAAGATATTGTTGACGAAGTATGGTCAATTGAATCAAAAACATCTATTATTTTGGATAGAGTAAAAAAGAGAGATAAAATAAACCATCATGCCATACAAGCGAGGATGGATTCGCAAATAGATAATGAAACAAGATTAAAAAATTCGGACAGAATGATTACAAACAACGGTACAATACAGGAACTTAAAGACAATTTAACTGAAATTTGGGCAAAAAAATTTATCAACACCAATAAGGAATAATAGATGCCAACAAATACAAAAACGTTGTATCAAAACTACATCGTAGAAGAATTTAGGATTCAAAAAGAGCCATTTTACATACCTGTAAGTGACGAAATTGAAATATTTGAAGCAGCATATAAAAGTAAAATACCTATATTGTTTAAAGGCCCAACAGGAGTTGGGAAAACACGATTCGTAGAGTACATGTCATATAAATTAGGGGTAAACCTCACTAAAATAAACAAAACCAATAAAACAAAATCCAAAAACGATGATTCAACTGGCATCCCATTTATAACTATTGCTTGTCACGAAGACCTTACAGCTAGTGATTTAGTTGGTAGATACCTGTTAAAGGGTAACGAAACTGAATGGATAGACGGCCCTCTAACAAGAGCTGTAAAATCAGGTGGAATCTGCTATTTGGATGAAATAGTAGAGGCTAGGAAGGATACTACCGTATTAATACATCCTCTTACAGACCATAGACGAATCTTACCAATAGACAAGAAAGGTGAACTTCTAGAAGCTTCAGAAGGGTTTTTGTTAGTTCTGTCATACAATCCAGGCTACCAAAGTGCTTTGAAGGATTTAAAACATAGTACAAGACAACGTTTCGTGTCAATTGAATTTAACCCACCTCCCGTCGACATCGAAGCGGAAATAATTCACCATGAGTCCGGTTTAGATAAAGCAACTTCAATGCAATTAGCCAGACTTGGGGAAAAGATAAGAAATTTAAAAGATCAAGGACTGGCAGAAGGGGCAAGCGTTAGGTTATTAATTTACGCTGGTAAATTAATTTCTTCCGGGATAAATGCACGGAGAGCTTGTGAAGTTGCAATCAATTGGTCGACAACTGATGATTTAACTTTACAGCAAAGTATAAACGAAATAATATCAGCGCTTTTTCCTTGATTAAAATTTCGGATTGAAATTTGATAGAAACACTTAAAGTAAAACTTCAATCATATGCACCTGAAACTCAATCGAATTTAAGAGCTACTTTAATTCCAGCATCGGTAATCGTATTGATAACATATGCAAGTCCCACATACAAAATATTGCTTAATAAACGTACTAATAATGTACAGGATCATAAAGGAGAAATAAGTTTTCCTGGAGGTCGAAAAGACAATAGTGACGTAAATCTTCAATCAACAGCTTTAAGAGAATTTGAAGAAGAGATGGGAATTTCTCCTGATAATATCGATATAATTGGTAGATTAAGTGATGTAGCTACATCTACAAATTATTTAATCACCCCATATGTTGCGACAACAAATTCAAAACTCAATTTATCACCAAATCCAAAAGAGGTTGAATCAATTATTGAAATACCTATACACGAACTAAGTAAACATGAAAATGTGAGAACTGAAGTCAGAGTCAATAATCTTAAGCCAAACAAGTATAGCTGTTATGCATACCAAGGAAAATTTATATGGGGAGCAACAGCTAGGATACTGACAGAATTATTAACAATGATTGAACTTGAACTACATTAAAATAAGGTATACGTAATGCCCAAAAATATCGATATCGAACTAAAGTCATTCCCCATAGAGCTTACTAAAGCCTATTCTTCATCAAAAAAATCAATATCTAAAATTTTGAACCAAGATCAAATAGAAGAATGGACTAATATCGGTTTGAAAATCGCACATGTAAGAAAAGGGGTAAGAAGTTGGGAATTAGCAGTTAAATTTTATCAAGTAAGCCCCTCAGTATCGAAACTGATTCCTTACAACTATTTTTACGAATGGATGCAACAAGGATTACTAATATCAAATAAGTCAAAACCAATAGCAGATAGTTTTTTTTCTAATAGCCCAAAAACAGTCTCAATTCTAAGGTCAAGACACTTAGAAGAATGGGTGAAAATGGGTCTGGAATTATATACTGGAATTTGGAAATCTACCAACTTAGCAACTACTTTTTTCCAAACAGGAGATCAACTGCTACACAGTAGCAATATCACTAATTTAAAACACGCAATTTCCACTATAAAAAATCTTTCACTTCAATCATATGAAGCAGCTACAGAATGCATGAAATTGCTTCCTGAAATACTGGTACTTATCCCAGAAAAGAAAACCGATTATATAGAACTGCTCGATCTGGTAGTAAAAAACAATTGGCAGCATACTAAATCATTTATAGAGATTTCAATTCAATCTTTTGACAAAACTAACTCATCATCTCGAAACGAATTAATAAAGCTTCTATATTCAATAGTAGAATTTAAAAAAACAAATATAACTAATTGGCTCTCAACATATGCAGATTGCATAAAGGATATTGAAAGCAACTACCATGCTGACTTAATAAATTCTTCAAAATATATTCTAGACAAAACCACTCCTGAAATATTATTAGACTTCATCAAATCCGTACCATTTATATCTCAGCGATTATCGCCAAGCAAGGTAAATACATGGGTTGATGCTGGCCTAGAAATATATTTAGAAAACGAAATTGCAGGAGCGTCGTTTTTCCGAAAGGAATCCACAAAATCTATTGATTTAATTGACAAACTATCTTCAGTTGTTGATTTAGAACAGCAGAAAGACAAATTGGAATTATATTGTATAGCCTTAACAGGCAATCAAATCGACCTTTCATCAAGAAACGAGATAGATTCAAAAAACATTGGCTGGGCTTTTTCTGAATTTGCAACAACTGAAGGCGAAACAATATACCTACCTGCCCAATCAAACAAATATACTTCTAAAGACGACAACCATTCTTGGTACAAAGTAATAGCGACGCACCAAACGGGACACATAGAATTTGGCAGCTTCAAATTTTCATTTGAAACAAAACCAATCCATTTCGCTGATATACGTAATAAATTTCTGGAGGAACGTAACGCTAATCAGATAGGCAATAAAAATGACGAAAAACATTTCTTGACCGACATACAAAATTTTTTCAGTTTGTTCCCAAATAAAGAACTTGCCCTAGATATATTCACAGTGGTCGAAGGGGGGCGAATAGATAATATAGTCAAATATTACTATGCAGGCATCAAAAGAGAATATGAAAAAATACAACTTGAAAGTCTTGAATTGAGACCAGATTTAAAGAGTTTACCAATCAGAAAGATGCTGGTAGAAATACTGCTACAGTTCAGCATCACAAAAAAAAGAAAGCTAAGTATTCCTACTGAATATAAAAATGAAATCCTGCAAATTACCTCAATCGCAAAACAAGCGTTAAAACTAACATCTTTGGTAGAAGATACGTCAGAAGCAACTCTAAGAATATATTCGATTATTTCAAATTTAGATGATGAAGAAAAACCAGAAAACACATGGGAAAATATTGACCTAGAAAATGAGAGTGAGGAATTTAACTTAGAATCTTCATCTGATTCAAATCAAGATTATGAACATTTCAAGTTTGACACTTCAACTGAAAAAGAAGAATCATATGACCCCATAGACGGAACCGAATACAGAGGGGAATTCAAACCAGAATTAACTCAATTTTTTGAATCGATTCGAGAAAGCAATGGATCTAGTTCTGAAGAATCTCTGGAACAAGATAATACTAAAGAATTACTAGAACAAATGGTATCTGAAAGTGCTGAGATAGACCAAGATCAACAGATGCAATTAGATTCACAAACGGTTGAAAACATATTAAATGAAATGAACATTAAACAATCCAAATCAACAGAATATTCAGAAAGCCACCTGAGTCATATTGAAGAAGATGGAGGAGAGTTAACTTCTTCAGAACCTGAAACATTCATTTACCCAGAATGGGATTTTAGAGCAAAAGACTACAAACCAAATTGGTGCGTAATCAAACAAAAAACGATGGCAGAAGGAGATCCATCTTACTATTCAGACGTATTAAATGAATATTCATCGCTGATGTACCAAATCAGAAGGCAATTTGAATTAATGACACCTGAATTGTTTAAGAAAGAGAGAAAACTACAAGATGGAGAAGAACTAGACATTGATGAAGTGATAGAAGCGATGATAGACATGAAAACTGGAGCAAGTCCTAGTGAAAAACTCTATTGGCGTCGAAATAAAGTACAAAGAGAAGTAGCGGTAATTTTCCTATTAGATACAAGTGCATCTACTGCAGAAGCTATAGATGAAAGCACCAAATTTGGTGATTCACTGACCCCACCAACAGATACAGTAGAATATTTGAACTGGTTAAAGACAAAAAGAACCGATCAGACAAGATTAAATTACAAGAGAATAATCGACGTAGAAAAAGAATCAGTCGTTTTGTTAATCAACGCCCTTGAAGCAATTGGAGACATATACGGTATATATGGATTTTCGGGTTACGGCAGAGAAAACGTAGAATTCTATACAGTCAAAGATATTAATGAAAAATTATCAGACAGAGTTAAGAGTCGTATAGACAAAATATCGCCACTGCATGCTACTCGTATGGGACCCGCAATTAGACATGCTACAGCAAAACTTGCTGAACAAGAATCTAAAACAAAACTCTTATTTCTTATAAGTGACGGGAGGCCTCAAGATAGAGGCTACAGTAGGGAAGGGGTAGAAAAAGAATATGCAGTCAATGACACCAAAATGGCACTAGATGAAGCAAAGAGAAAAAATATTAACGCTTTTTGTCTAACAGTAGACAAATCAGGACATGATTATTTGCAAGAAATGTGCCAAGACCTAGGCTACGAAGTTTTAGAAAACGTACAAATGCTGCCCCAAAGATTACTCTACCTTTATAAAAAACTTACAATGTAATTTCTTATTTATTTTATGGAAATGATTTAGATGAAATTTGGCATAGACATTCCTAATTTTGAACCTTTCCACAATCTAGAAGTAATCAAACAGCTTGCTATTGAGGCAGAACATTATGAATGGGACGGTTTTTTTATTTGGGACCACATGTGGCTTGGAATGGACATTGCCTTTGTAGACCCATGGGTAGCCCTAACTGTAATAGCCACGGTAACAAAGTCAATTAGATTCGGAACAATGGTTACACCTATACCAAGGCGTAGACCATGGAAACTAGCACGAGAAACAGTTTCTATTGATGTTTTATCTAATGGAAGATTGATCTTAGGAGTAGGTTCAGGATGGCCTCCTGAGTTAGAATTTGCACCTTTTTCCGAAACTGTCGATAATGCGAAAAGAGGTGAAACATTAGATGAAGGACTGGACGTATTAACAGGTTTGTGGAAAGGCCAACCATTTTCTTATGAAGGACGTTATTTTAATATAAATGAAGTTACATTTAAGCCAACTCCTGTACAAACCCCTAGGATTCCAATATGGATTGGGGGGATGTGGCCTAACAAAAAACCATTTATACGCGCAAGCAAATGGGATGGAGTATTCCCCATAAGCAAATCAGAAAAACCAGTGTCTCCAAAAGAAATAATAGAAATTAAAAGTTTTATCTGTAGGCAATCACACCCGAAGCAACAATACGACATTGTCGCTGCAGGAATTTCAAATAAAAATACCAAGGAGCAAAATGTACTGTTAAAATCTTACAAAAAAGCAGGCGCAACTTGGTGGATTGAAAGCCTTGAACAATGCAAGACACCAGAAGACGCTTTACAAATCATTAAAAACGGTCCAGCTACTATATAAAAAAATATCACCACCAAACATCAACTCTCAATAGAACTTAGATTTAAGACCAATTGAAACGCCTAATTTCGTTGACCCAAGTAAACACCTTAGGTAAAATTATTTCTGCACAATTTCTCATATTCTATTTGCCCCAGTGGCGCAATGGTAGCGCAGCCGACTTGTAATCGGCAGGTTAGTGAGTTCGAATCTCCTCTGGGGCTTTCTAATCATTTATTGTTTCAGACAAAAGATTTTAAAAATGAATTGAATAAAAAGATTTAAGTGTAGATGAACATATGCTAAACTGTTTTGGTGCCAGAATTTGGAGGGATGGGTGAGCGGTTAATACCACCAGACTGTAAATCTGGCGCCCGGAAGGGCTACGTAGGTTCGAATCCTACTCCCTCCACCATTAACAGTATAGTGAAAATCTAATATACTAAATAAGGTAAATTAAGGAAATATAATAATAAAAAGATGCCCACATAGCTCAGTGGTAGAGCACGTTCTTGGTAAGAACGAGGTCAGCAGTTCGAGTCTGCTTGTGGGCTGAGAATACGGGAGTAAAAAATGGCAAAAGAAAAATTTGTAAGAGATAAACCTCATTTGAATGTTGGAACGATTGGTCACGTAGACCATGGTAAAACAACGTTAACAGCAGCTATAACGCGAACGCTGTCGCAAGCTGGATTAGCTGATTTCAGAGCTTTCGACACTATCGACAACGCACCTGAAGAAAAAGAAAGAGGCGTTACAATAGCCATACAGCACGTTGAATACAATACTGAAACGAGACACTACGCCCACGTAGACTGTCCCGGTCACGCAGACTATGTAAAAAACATGATTACCGGAGCAGCTCAAATGGACGGAGCAATCTTAGTTGTAAGTGCTCCAGATGGCCCTATGCCACAGACAAGGGAACACATACTTTTGGCTCGCCAAGTAGAAGTACCAGCTTTGGTAGTTGCTTTAAACAAAGTCGATGCAATGGATGATGAAGAGTTATTGGAGTTAGTAGAGCTTGAAGTAAGAGAGCTTTTGAACGAATATGACTTCCCGGGTGATGATATACCAATAGTTAGAGTAAGTGCTCTTAACGCATTGGAAGCAGAAGATACTTCTAGAGAATCTGAATGGGGTAAAGGCATTTGGGAATTAATGGATGCAGTAGATGAAAATATACCTGTGCCTGAAAGGCCTAAAGATCAGCCTTTCTTGATGCCAGTCGAAGATGTTTTCAGTATCAAAGGAAGAGGAACTGTTGTAACAGGTCGAGTTGAGCAAGGAGTTGTTAATACTGGTGATACGATAGAAATAGTAGGTATCAAAGAAACTACATCAACCGTTGTTACCGGAGTGGAAATGTTTCACAAAACCCTTGATGTGGGAGAGCCTGGTGATGCGGTTGGGGTGTTGCTGAGAGGAG